>ENA-UERY01000941-UERY01000941.1-human-gut-metagenome-genome-assembly--contig:-NODE-941-length-20880-cov-2.835120_pt1 | contig 20880 bp, 19 predicted proteins | sample MGYA00242989_ERZ507990 | MGnify/ENA primary metagenome ERZ507990 (study PRJEB26167, sample SAMN06115529) | human gut metagenome | host: Homo sapiens | place: China:Fujian | collected 2015-08-26...
CAGCCGATTCTGTCCGTTCAAGTCGGCTCCCCCTTTCCTTTAATGTTTTATTTATTGTATCAGTTTTTGTACGGTTTTACAACCGTCCGTACGAAAACGTTTTTCGTACATTTGTTCGTATTCGCTCTTGTGTTTTCTCTGCCTCTGGTGTATACTTAAGGCAATAGATGCCATTCCTGCGACTATTCTGCCTCGGAGGTGGAGATATGCAAGATCCGCGCAGCCATACCTGTTGTTTTTCCGGGTATCGTCCCGAAAAGATGCCCTTCCGCACATACGACCCGGATGCCGTGCAGGCGCTCGAGGCGGCGCTCGACCGCGCGGTCGAATACGCCGTTTCGCAGGGCTATCACACCTTTCTCTCCGGCATGGCAGCCGGATTCGATATCTGGGCGGCCGAGGCCGTCATCCGCGCGCGCGCGCATCATGACATCCGTCTGCTGTGCGCCGTTCCGCACGACCATCAGTCCGACCGCTTTGCTCCCTCGTGGAAAAAGCGCTATAATGTCTGTCTGGTCAATTCGGACGCCGTGCGCGTATTCGCGTCGAATTATTTCTCCGGCTGTTTTTCCGTGCGCAACCGCTTCATGGTCGACTCTTCCTCCCTGCTCATCTGCTACTTCGACGGGCAGGCCGGCGGCACGGCGCAGACCGTTCACTACGCGCAGAGCAGCGGCCTGCACATCATCAATCTCTCCCCTCGCACATACGATCAGCTTTCTCTGCTCTGAGCCTTCGCGTCGCAGAAACGGACTTTATTGCCGGACCGTTCCGTCTCTCCGGTGCAGATCTCCCGCCGATTTGTAAACAGTTTTCGAACTTTTCCCTTTTCCGCCCCTCCTGCGATTGCATTCCTGCTTCAGAATGTGTATACTTAGTCAGAGATTGAATTTTGCTTCAATCCATTATTTCTACACGAAACATCCACAATACTGCTTCATGATATCAGTGCCGAAAGGAGTGAACAGAATATGCGTATTCTGCTGATTGAAGAATTTGACAACGCGCCTGTGCCGCAGGCGCTCCGGTGCGAGAACATTGCCTTCGATATGGTGCCGCCGCCGGAGGAGGACGAGCCGTTCGTTTTCCCGGAAGGCGTGTATGACGCCGCCATACTGACCACGTCCGACCTTTCCTACGGCCGCAGCGTAAAGACCTGCGCGCGTCTGTCGCTCATCCGCGAGGAGGGCATGCAGATCCCCATTCTTATCGTGCTTCCCCATCCCTCGGCGCGCGACCGAGCACGTCTGCTCGATGCCGGTGCGGATTATGTGCTCGCGGAGCCGTTCGTCTCGGATGAGCTTGCCGCTGTCCTGCGCGCGCTCGCACGCCGCAGCCCGGCCATCAAGAGCGAGATCCTCACCGCGGGCGATCTGACCTTTGACCGCGGCCGCTGCACCGTAAAGAGCCGCTCGGGCGAGATTCGTCTGTCGGGCAAGGAAACGCTGCTGATCGACATTTTCCTTTCCAATCCCGGTCAGGTCGTTTCGCGCGAGACCATTCAGGCCAGGGTCTGGGGCTCGGACAGTCAGTCCACCTACAACTCTATCGAGGTCTACCTCACACTGCTGCGCCGCAAGCTCCGTTCCATCGGCTCGGAGGCACAGATCTGCGCCGAGCGCGGTCTGGGCTACTACCTCGCGGAATAAGCACGAAAACACACCCGGAGCGTCTTTTATCTGGCCGTTCCGGGTGTTTTTCTATCTTTTTCGTGCCTGTTATCCCTTGCGGTAGTGTGAGGGCGAAACGCCGTATACGCTGCGGAAGCGCTTGATGAAGTAGCTGAAGTTGTCGAAGCCGACGCTGAAGCCGACCTCCATGACCGGAAGATCGGTCTCGCGCAGCAGACGCGCCGCCTGCTCGATGCGCAGAGAGTTGATGTGCTGCGTAAAGGTGCGGCCGAAGTTTTCCCGGAAAAACGTGCTGAAATACTGCGGCGACAGGCCGAAATGCGACGCAACCTCGGGCAGCGAGAGCGGCTCGGTGAAGTGCTCGCCGAGGTAGCCGACGATCTCGCGCAGCTGCCGCGCCCTGTAGTCCGCACCGGGACGCACGGGCCTCCCCTCCAGCCGGCCGTACTGCGCGCAGACCGCGACGATGCCGAGCAGCGCCGCCTTGACGGCGAGCTGACAGCCGGGCGCCTGCTGCTGCCATGTGCGGACGATCTGCGCGAGCAGCGTGCGCACCTCGCTCTGCCCCGGCTCGCCCGACCGCAGACAGGTCGCGAACCGCAGCCGTCCCTCCGCGAGCGGCTCGAGCAGGGCGAACTCGGTCTCGTCGGCACGGGCGAACTGCAAAAAATCCGCCGCAAAGACGAACGAGCGGAACTGGTTTTCTCGTCCGGCGGCGCGTATCTCATGCAGCTCCTCGGACGCCGCGAAGAATACGTCTCCCCGGGCGCCCTCGTACATCCGGTCCGCGATCGTCAGCGAGACGCGGCCGCAGTCCACCGTGATGATCTCCAGCTCGGGATGCCAGTGATACGGGATGAAATCGCTGTCATCCGCCTCGCTCCCGTCGAGCGCCGGATAGATCTGAAACGGAAAGGAAAGCGTGCCGTGCTCCTTCTTTTCGCGTCTTGCCGCATCCATCGCGTCTCCTCCTCTCGTTCCGGGACAGTTTTTCCTCGCCGCAGAACTCCTTAAAATTGTGTTATTCGTTCTGAATTTATTGCAAGCGTTTTCGCGTCAATCTGCTATAATTATAATCGTAAAAGGAACTGCGCGCAAGAGTGCGGCAAAATTAAATCGTATTTTTGTTGTATCATATGTCAAAAGAGGCTTCTGACTTTTTGTGACAAATGACGAAGTGGTTCCGACAGCACGCAAGAGGTTGCGCAGGAGCGTGCTCTCGTGCTATAATGGAAGGTGGACAGGTCTGATTACGGCCGGTCTGCCGGGCGCAGAGCAGGAATGCTCTGTGCACCGAACCAAAAAAATATTTTTTTGGAGGGAGATTTACTATGTACATGGATAAGCAGGTCAAGCGCGGATACAACGAGTATATCCGTCTTGACGAGGGCATCGGCAAGGATGCCATGATGGACGTTGCTCTCCTCGTTATGGAGGATGGCGACACCTGGAGCTGCGAGGAGCCGGAAAAGGAAGTTGCAGCGCTCGTATTCGACGGCAAGTGCACGATCAAGTGGGAGGATCAGTCCTACGACGTTGACCGTCCGAACCCGTTCGACTACAATCCGTCCTGCCTGCACGTATGCAAGGGCGTCAAGTTCGAGATCATCGCACACGGCCCGTGCAACATCTACATTCAGAAGACGCTGAACGAAAAGACCTTCCCGAGCAAGATGTACAAGCCGGAAGACACCGACACCTGGGCTCGCGGCAACAAGGGCGAGCTGATGGGCTGCATCAAGCGCGACGTTCGCACCTGCTTCGACCTTGACAACGCACCGTACTCCAACATGGTACTGGGCGAGGTCGTCAACCTGCCGGGCAAGTGGTCCTCTTACCCGCCGCATCATCATCCGCAGCCGGAGTGCTACTTCTACCGCTTCGACAAGCCGATGGGCTTCGGCGCAGGCTGGGGCAACGGCGAGATCTACGAGACCCATCACAACGGCCTTGCGATCATCACCGACAAGATGCACTCTCAGGTAACCGCTCCGGGTTACTCCTGCTGCTACGCATGGGGCATCCGTCATCTGCCGGGCGACCCGTGGGACAAGACCCGCATCGACGACGAGGAGCATCTGTGGCTGCTTGAGGACGATGCAAACGACCACATCTGGCACTGCCCGAGCGGCAACTAAATCGCTGTCGCTCGTATAGGGGGGACGCTGTCCCCCCTATATACCGAACAAGTTCCCATGGAAACTTGTTCGGATACCCCCCTCTCGTTCGCACGGCGAACGAGGCTGCGCCGCCACGGCGCAGGCAGTGGTAACAAAGTCCGGCAAAGCTGGACTTTGTTAGAGAACTGCATCTGCCGCGTGCGCGCGGCAGGCAGGGGCTTGCCCCTGCACCTCTGGGGGAACCAAGGTTCCCCTTGCCCCCTCCTTTTTGGGGAGCGGAGGCATTGCTACCTTTGTAAAATATTTATAGGAGGATTTCCACGATGATTCATATGGAAACCGTTCGTCTGACTGCGTCTCAGGCACTCGTTCGCTTCCTCGAGAACCAGTATATCAGCTACATTGATATGGATGGCAACGAGCAGGAGCACAAGTTCGTTAAGGGCATCTTCATGCTCCCGGGCCACGGCAACGTAGTTGGCTTCGCTAACGGCGTTGAGCAGGAGCTCAAGGACATGATCGTTTACCAGGGCAAGAACGAGCAGGGCATGGCTCTGGCCGCTGTCGGCTACGCTAAGCAGATGCGCCGCAAGTCCATCTTCGCCTGCACCTCTTCCGTAGGCCCCGGCGCCTGCAACATGGTTACCGCTGCTGCAACCGCTACCGCTAACAACATTCCGGTCCTGATCCTGCCGGGCGACATCTACGCTTCCCGTCAGCCGGACCCGGTTCTCCAGCAGATGGAGCAGCCGCAGAACCTGTCTATCTCCGCTCATGATGCTTTCCAGGCTGTTACCAAGTACTGGGGCCGCATCAACCGTCCGGAGCAGGTCATGACCGACATGATCTCTGCTATGCGCGTTCTGACCGACACCGCCAACACCGGCGCTGTTGCAATTTCTCTGCCGCAGGACGTTCAGGCGGAAGCATACGATTACCCGGTTGACTTCTTCAAGAAGCGCGTATGGCGTATCGACCGCCGTCCGATTACCAAGTATGCTCTGGACAAGGCTGTTGAGGTCATCAAGAACGCAAAGAAGCCGCTCCTGATCTGCGGCGGCGGCGTTCGCTACGCTGAGGCACACAAGGTATTCAAGAAGTTCGCTGAAGACTTCGGCATCGCATTCGGCGAGACCCAGGCCGGCAAGTCCGCTGTTGTTTGGGATCACGAGCTGAACCTCGGCGGTCTGGGCACCACCGGCGGCATCGCTGCCAACAAGCTGGCACATGAGGCTGACGTTGTCATCGGCGTTGGCACCCGTTACACCGACTTCACCACCGCTTCCAAGTGGCTGTACCGCACCGACGCAAAGTTCGTCAACATCAACCCGTCTGAGTTCCAGGCTTACAAGATGGACGCTACTCCGGTCGTTGCTGACGCGAACGAAGCTCTGACCGCAATCGGCGAGGAGCTGGCTAAGATCGGCTACCACACTGACAAGGCTTACGCTGAGGAAGTTGCTGCTCTGCGCAAGGAGTGGTGGACTGAGGTTGAGCGTCTGGACGCTGTTGAATACACCGACAAGGAGCACTTCACCCCGGAGATCAACGACGCAAACCGCGAGTGCGTTGAGAAGTACATCGAGGATACCGGCTGCAAGCTGTGCCAGACCACCGTTCTGGGCACCATCAACCACATGATCGATGATAACGCTATCGTATGTGCAGCAGCAGGCTCTCTGCCGGGCGATATGCAGGGTCTGTGGCGTGCCCGCAAGGAGAACACCTACCACATGGAGTACGGTTACTCCTGCATGGGTTACGAGGTTGCCTCCGCTCTGGGCGCTAAGATCGCCTGCCCGGATCAGGAAGTTTACGCTATGTGCGGCGACGGCTCGTTCGATATGCTGCACTCCGAGCTGATTACCTCTGTTCAGACCGGCCACAAGATCAACGTTATGCTGTTCGATAACGCTTCCTTCGGTTGCATCAACAACCTCGAGGTAGGTCAGGGCAATGCGTCCATCTGCACCGAGAAGAATATGCTCGAGCCGGGCGTTACCAACGGTATCCACAAGGGCAAGGTAATCCAGGTAGATTACGCTGCAATCGGCGCTGCTTACGGCTGCAAGACCTACACCGTCAAGACCCTTGACGAGCTGAAGGCTGCGATCGAGGACGCTAAGAAGCAGACCGTTTCCACCCTGATCGACATGAAGGTTCTGCCGAAGACCATGTCCGCAGGCTACGAGAACTGGTGGCGTGTAGGTGTTGCTGAAGTTTCCACCAAGCCGGAAGTTCAGGCTGCACGCAAGGCAATCGAGGATCACCTCTACGTGGCTCGCCACTATTAATAGCGCGCGATAAACTCGCTTTAGGTTTACGAAAGCTCCCAACCGTGAGGTTGGGAGCTTTTTTGCGGTTTCAGGTATGCTGAATGGAGAATGACGCTATCCTTACGCTCAGCCTGCCCTGCGGTACGGTATAAAAACACCTCCCATCGATACAGACGGGAGGTGTTCGTTTTTTAGAGCATTTGCAGCAGCTCGATCTGCTCGCCGGACGGGCCGGTGAAGAACCAGTTCTGCAGGCCGCCGAAGGTGTTCGGCAGAACCTTCTTCTCCGGTGCAGTGAAGCTGATGACACCGGCTGCCTTGAGGTCGGCTGCGGTCTTGTCGAGGTCATCAACGTAAACGGCGAAGTGCGGAATGCTGCCCTCTCCGGACGGCACGAGCGTGCCTACGGGCGGCTCGATCAGCTCGAGCAGGAAGCCGCCGAACTCAACGAGCGCCAGCTTCTTCTCGCCGTCCGGAGTCTGCACGCTGTCGCGCTTGAAAACGCTGCCGCCGATGTTCTCATAGAAAGCGATGCTCTGCTCCATATCCGCCGTATAAATGGCGATATGGCCCAGGCCCTTGTAATGTTCCTTCATGGTTAATCCTCCTTGCTGTGAGGCTGTACGCGCCTCTATGTAAAGCATAGCATTTTGCGTCCCGTTTGTACAGAGGAAACCGGAGAAAATCGCGTTTTTCTCAGAGCTTCGCCTGCCGGTGAAACGTCAATTTTACGGCAGGATAAAAAAAGAGACCGCCGAAGCGGTCCCTTTGAAGGTCGATCGATATTGACTTATCAGTCCTGTACGGTGGTAACGACCGAAGCACTGGACTGGTTCTCGAGATAGGTCTGGTAGGTGGTCTTCTCGCTCTTGCCGAAGCCAAGGGGAGAGAAGATTACGTAAGCCAGGCACATGATAATCAGGGTTACGGTAGCCCAGATCTTGCCGTTGTGCCACGGGGTCAGATCTACAGCGCCTACGTCCTTCAGCTCGAAGTCCTTTTCGCGCGGGCACTTCTTGACGATGACCCACATCAGGATCATGTCGAATACGAACAGAATCGCGGTGAAGTACAGGTAGTGGATGTTGTTCAGGAACGGAATGACGTTACGCAGACCGAACTGGAGAATGAAGTACAGAACAACGTGTACCGGGATAACGATCTTTGCAGCGATGGCCGGAACCTTCTTCCAGAAGAAGCCGCACAGCAGGCAAACGAAGATCGGGGTGTTGAATGCAGCGAAAGCAGAGTTTACGAAGCTCGTGATGCCGCCCATGTAGAGCATGAACGGGGACATGATGGTGGAAACTACTGCTACGACAGTACCGAAGTTCTGGCCGATCTTAACCATACGCGCGTCAGACGCGGTCGGGTTGAAGAGCGGACGATGAATATCGAGTGCGTAGATGGTGGATGCGGAGTTCAGAACCGAGTTGAAGGAAGACAGGATCGCGCCGAACATTACAGCAGCGAAGAAGCCCAGGATCGGCTTCGGCATAACCTGTGCTACCAGCATCGGGTAAGCGGAGTCGCCGGAACCCCAGTCGGTGCCCGGGTAAGCCAGTGCGCAGATAACGCCCGGAACAACGATGATGAGCGGGGTCATGATCTTGAGGAAGCCTGCGAATACGGCGCCCTTCTGTGCTTCCTTCAGGTTCTTAGCACCGAAGGTACGCTGGATGATGGACTGGTTGGTTGCCCAGTAGTACATGTTGTTGACCAGCAGGCCGGTGAACAGAAGCGGCCACGGGAGCCACGGCTCCGGCGTGTTGACCTCGTTGATCGCGTTGAGGTAAGACGGGTCGGTGTGCAGGAACTTGTCAAAGCCGTCCATGAAGGAGCCGTCGCCGCCCAGCTGACCGGACAGGAACATGAAGCCGAATACCGGAACGAGCAGGCCGCCGACGATCAGGCCGAGGCCGTTGATGGAGTCGGACAGTGCGATTGCCTTCAGGCCGCCGAAGATCGCGTAGATGGAGCCTACGATAGCGGTTGCAACACAGACGATAGCGATTGCTGCAAAGCGGGAGATGCCGAAGATCTCGTCGATGCCGAAGATGTTGACGAATACCTGTGCGCCTGCGTACAGAATGTTCGGCAGCATGATAACGACATAGCTCAGCAGAACGATGATGGATACCAGACGGCGGGTGCCCTCGTCGTAGCGCTGCTCAAAGAACTGCGGTACGGTGGTCAGACCGGTCTTGAGGTACTTCGGCATGAGTACGAATGCCAGGATAACCAGAGCGATTGCGGAGGTTACCTCCCAGCCCATCGTGGACATGCCTACGCGGACAGCCTGGCCGTTATTGCCGACGAGCTGCTCTGCGGAAAGGTTGGTCATCAGCAGAGAACCGGCGATGACCGGGCCGGTCAGGCTGCGGCCGCCGAGATAGTAGCCGTCCTGGGTCTCGAGGTTGTCACCGCGGGTCTTCCACCACGAGATGATTGCGACGAGTGCCGTGAATGCCACGAAGGTAATCGCGGTAAACGCCATGGAGTTTACGAAGTTCATCCTTTTCTCCCCTTCAGGTAAAAATTGTTTCGCGCGAAAAAGCGGCTTCCCTCTTACCATTTTTTCGCATTTACTTAAACAGAACTTTATTTCCCTGCGTGTACGGGCACGCAACACCCGAAAAAAAGGATCGTCGATTTTTTATCGATGATCGCGTCGGGTTGAGAAACAATGCTCTCGTTTTCCGTCAATCATTTTAACACCATATCTATACATTGGCAAAGTATTTTTTTGTTTTTTCTTATACTTTGGTGATTTGCACATAAACAATGTTATGTTTTTGTACATTTCGACGTTGGTTGTTATGTTTTTCACAAAGATTGTTTCCGCTTTTTAGCACTTTCATCTGAAAAAGGGCGGATTTTCATAACAGGAAAAACCAAAACCGGACGCTCCCCTCGCATGGGAAACGCCCGGTGTCGTGTACGCAAACGTGTGCGTAATTTTACGGAAGATACCACTCGGTTTTCCGTTTTTTTGCATCAAAAATCTGCGCGTACTGCGCGCCGCGGTAAGCGGTCAGCGCCTCGCATTCGGACAGTGTTTCATTGTCGTGCCACGAGCCGTCCGCCAGATAATAGCCGTAGTTGTTAATGCGCGGCACGCTCTCGCGGGTCGCGAGGCGCAGCTCGTCGAAGCCCGAGGTCGAGCACCCGAGCGCATCGAACGCGAACGCAGACAGGTAGTTTGCGCTGATTTCCACGCCGGTCTGCGACCCAATGTCGTAATTCGCCCAGATGAAGAACGGCGTGATCAGCTTGGTCTGCTTCTGCTCGCGCGAACGCTCCGCATCCGTATTGCCGTACAGCTCGTCGTAGAATGCCGACGGAACATTCGGCTGATGGTCTCCGAAGAAAATGATCGCAGTATCCTCGGAAACGTTTGCAAAATAGCTGACAAGCTCCTGCACCGCCTCGTCCGAGCAGCGCACGAGAGAAAGGTAGGTATCGACCTGCTGATACTTGCCCTCGTACTCCCCTGTCAGGTGAATTTTCTCCTCGAACGCCGGATAGCCCTCGCGCTCGTAGCCGCCGTGGTTCTGCATCGTAACGTCGAACAGGAAGAACGGCTGTCCCTCCGGCTTGTTTTCGTACAGCTCGATGATCTTCTTATAGCTTGCGCTGTCGCTCACGCGGCCGCGGACGCGCTCGACATCGCTCGGGAAGCTGTCCTCGTAGCACTGCTCGTCGAAGCCGAACGAGGAGTAGACCTGCGGACGGTTCCACGAGGTCGACAGATACGGGTGCATCGCGACCGTCTGGTAATTCTGCGCCTCCAGAGCGCCGACAAGGCTCGGCATCTTGCTCTTGACGTACATCTGATACGGCGAGCAGCCGAACGGCAGGAACGCCATGGTGTCGCCGGCCAGGAACTCAAATTCGGTGTTTGCCGTGCCGCCGCCGAAGGTCGAAACGAGCAGATTGCCCGTGATGGTGTTCTTCTGCCCCTTCTGCATACTGTGCACGAAGGGCATATAGTCCTCGTTCGTCTCGAAATCGCCCACGATGCCGAGGTCGGAGAACGACTCGTTCATGATAACGATAATGTTCGGGGTTTTCGTCCCCGGCTCACCCTTATAGTCCTCCGCGAGCGTTTGCAGTCCGTCTGCGCTGTACCCCTCCGGCGCGCGCACAATCGACCTCCCTGCGCAGCGCAGGAAGTAGTAGAACTCGCTGTAGGAGCGGCTCGACGCCCAGAAATTGATGCCCGTGCCCGTGATGCCGAGCCCGTAGTGAACGGCATACGCCGCGAGCGCAACGACGATGAGCGAGCAGCCGCGCCGCACATACCAGCGCTCGAACAGCTTCCAGCGGCGCTGCATCAGGCAGACGAGCACGCAGTACAGCACCGCCGTGCTCACGCTGCGCAGCACGGACAGCTCGACCGGTGCAGAGTAACCCTGCGCGACGTTGGCCGCCGTTCCGATGGAGAACACGTCACTCAGCATGACCGGCGTGCCGCGGAACAGCATGACGTAGTGGTCGATGAGGCCGTGCAGCAGGCTGATGCCCATGCCGACGCAGACCGCGAGCCTGCCGCGTGCGGTAATCAGGTAGGCGGCGGCGTACAGGCCGATATAGCACAGCCAGCCCTGCCAGAACGACTGCTCGAGTCCCACGCTGCCGCCCTTGACCATGTACTCGACCGTGACCACACTCACCGCAGACGCGCTGCCGAGCAGCAGCAGGTCATGCAGCAGCGCGAGCGGCGCCGACGCCTTCTTCCACGGACGCAGCACGAGCGGCAGAAACGCCGCAAGCGCAAGCAGGTTCGAGGTCTTGTCGAGGAAGGACAGCGAGCCTTTGTGCAGGATGGGCCAGAAAACCGCCGCGAAGCACAGCGTCAGCAGCACGTTCGCCGCAAGCAGCGCCCAGTTCCATTTTCCTTCGTCTTTTTTATTTTTCAGTTCATGTTTACCCACAGATTGCCCTCTTTCCCTCGGATAAAAGCAAAGCCGCCGTGTTTTCGGGCACAGCGGCTTTTTCTATCAGTAGTTAAGCCTGCGGCTCTTCCTCGACGCGGGTGACCGCGATCGAGAGGTCGTCAAGCTGCTTGTCGTCTACGACATCCGGGCAGTTCATCATCAGATCGGATGCGTTCTGAACCTTCGGGAACGCGATGACGTCGCGGATGGAGTCCAGACCGGCGAGCAGCATGCACAGACGGTCGAGACCGTAAGCCAGGCCGCCGTGCGGAGGTGCGCCGTAAGAGAACGCAGTGATGAGGTGGCCGAACTGCTCCTTGGCCTTCTCCTCGGTGAAGCCGAGTGCCTCGAACATCTTGGTCTGCAGCTCGGGATCGTGGATACGAATAGAGCCGCCGCCCAGCTCGCAGCCGTTCAGGATAATGTCGTAAGCCTTGGCGCGTACCTTGGCCGGGTCGGTGTCGAGCAGCGGAATATCCTCGTCCATCGGCGCGGTAAACGGATGGTGCATCGCAACGAGGCGGTTCTCCTCCTCGCTGTACTCGAACTGCGGGAACTCGGTGACCCACAGGAGCTTGAAGTCGTCCTTCTTGGCGAGGCCGAGACGCTTTGCCAGCTCGCAGCGCAGTGCGCCCAGAGCGACAGCGGCGGTCTGCCAGTCTGCGTCCGCAACGACGAACAGCAGGTCGTTCTCCTTCGCGCCTGCACGCTCCTTGATGGCTGCGATTTCGTCCTCGGAGAGGAACTTCGCAAACGAGGAGGTCATGCTGCCGTCAGCGGCGAGCTTCATCCACGCGAGGCCCTTTGCGCGGTAGGTCTTGACGAACTCGCCGAGCTTGTCGATTTCCTTGCGCGGGAACTTGTCCGCGTAGCCGTTTACGTTGATGAGGCGAACCGTACCGCCGTTCTCCACGGTGTCCTTGAACACCTTGAACGAGCAGTCCTTCGCGATATCGGAAATGTCCTTGATCTCAAAGCCGAAACGGACGTCCGGCTTGTCCGAGCCGTACTTGTCCATCGCATCCTGCCAGGTCATGCGCGGCAGCGGAAGCTGAATATCAACGTCCAGAACTTCCTTGAATACGCGCTGGAGGAAGCCCTCGTTTACCGCGATCACGTCGTCCTGCTCAACGAAGGACATCTCAAGGTCGATCTGGGTGAACTCCGGCTGACGGTCGGCGCGCAGGTCCTCGTCGCGGAAGCAGCGGGTAATCTGGATGTAGCGATCCATGCCGGAGAGCATGAGCAGCTGCTTGTACTGCTGCGGAGACTGCGGCAGGGCGTAGAACTTGCCCGGATGTACACGGGACGGCACGAGGTAGTCGCGCGCGCCCTCGGGGGTGGACTTGGTGAGCATCGGGGTCTCGATTTCGAGGAAGCCGTGCTCGTCGAAGTAGTTGCGGGCAACCTGCGTTACGCGGTGGCGCAGCATCAGATTACGCTGCATGGACGGGCGGCGCAGGTCAAGGTAGCGGTACTTCAGACGAATCTGATCACCGACCTCCTTGTTGTCGTCGATCTCAAACGGGGTGGTCTCCGCCTTGGAGAGGATGCGGATGTCCTCAGCGATGATCTCGACCTCGCCGGTCGGCATCTTCTTGTTGACAGCCGCCGCGTCACGAGCGACCAGCTTGCCCTTGACCGCAACGACGAACTCGGTGCGGCAGGTGAACGCGATGTCGAACAGGTCGGCGTTGACCGACTTGTCGAAGGTGCACTGTACGATGCCTGCACGGTCGCGCAGCAGCAGAAACAGTACGCCGCCGTTGTCGCGCACGCGGTCAACCCAGCCGTTTACGGTAACGGTCTGACCTGCGTGCTCCAGACGAAGCTCGCCGCACATATGGGTGCGCTTCATGCCTGCGATAGATGTGTTATTCATGTTTTATCAATCCTTATTTCTAAGATTTGTTGCCAAAAAGTTATTCGGAAGTCTTATCGTCCGCGAGTGCCGGGCGAACACAGTCGAAGTATCCCCGGAACACCACGAAGGCGCAGAGAAAGAGCAGGATAAAGGAAATTACCTGGAGCGCGTCAGACAGCCAGCCCCACGCGCCGAATACAAAGAAAATGAGCGACGCAATCACGCCGAGCATCCCCACGATCATTTGTGTACAACCCCAGATCAGTTTTTTCATAGAACGCACCTCCGTGCTGTCCGTGTAGTTACTCCAGTTCGTCCTTGTGGAGAACCGGAAAAATTTCCTTGGAATAAATCCAGACCGCGCAGAACAGTCCGTCGATGAAAGAAACATAGCCTAAAACAACCAGTCCCGCCAGACCCAGCAGCGTACTCAGGCAGAACGCGCAAAGCAGCGCCGCGAGAAACTTGGTACAGCTCCAGACGAATTTTTCCATCAAACGCACCTCCGAATGCAAACGTGTGTGGTGGACGATAACAATATTAAATATGTTTTCCGCGGGGTCGGTCGCTGCGTCAGATAGACTTGTCGCAGATTACCTTGCCCTCGTTCTTCTTTGCCAGACCCGCACGGATGAGGTTTACCGCCTCATCAAGCGAAACCTTGACCTGCCCTCCGGACTCCATATCCTTGACGGCGCCCACGCCGGCATTGATTTCGTCCTCGCCGAGGAAGATAACGAACGGAATGCCGAGCTTGTCGGCGTAGCCGATCTTGTGCTTGAACTTCTTCTGCTCGCCGTAGAGCTGGGTGCGGATACCGGAAGCGCGCAGGGCGGTCGCGGTTTCGATGGCTGCGCCCATGTCGTCGGTCATCGGCAGAATGAGAACGTCCGCCGGGGCCTTGTTCATCTGGTCGTTCAGATAGCCCTGCTCGCCGAGAACGTAGAACAGACGGGTCAGGCCGATGGAAATGCCCACGCCCGGCAGCTGCTTGTCGGTGTAATACTCGGCAAGGTTGTCGTAGCGGCCGCCCGAGCAGATGGAGCCGATCTCCGGATGGTCGAGCATCGCGGTTTCGTAAACGGTGCCGGTGTAGTAGTCCAGACCGCGTGCGATGGTCAGGTCGATTTCGAAGTGATCCGCCGGAACGCCGAACGCGGTCATATAGTTCGCAACCGTTTTCAGCTCCTCAGCGCCGAGGTCGAATACCTCATTTTTGCCCTTGTAGCTGTCGAGCGCCGCGAGGATACCCTCGGTGCCGCCCGGGGTCTCGATGAACTTCAGCAGCTCGTCCGCGGTTGCCGCTTCCACGCCGAAGTCCTCGACCAGAATGGTCTTTACCTTCTCCGCGCCGATTTTTTCGAGCTTGTCGATGGTGCGCATGACGTCGCCCGCCTTCTCGGTCAGACCGAGGATGGCGAAAAAGCCGTTGAGCACCTTGCGGTTGTTGATGCGGATCTTGAAGCGCTGAAGGCCCAGCGAGGTGAAGGTCTTATAGATGATGCTCGGCACCTCGGCCTCGTTGATGATGTCCAGCTTGCCGTCGCCGATAACGTCGATATCGGCCTGATAGAACTCGCGGAAACGGCCGCGCTGTGCGCGCTCGCCGCGGTATACCTTGCCGATCTGGAAACGGCGGAACGGGAAGGTCAGCTCGCCGTAGTGCTGGGCGACGTACTTCGCGAGCGGTACGGTGAGGTCAAAGCGCAGCGAAAGGTCGCTGTCGCCCTTGGTGAAGCGGTAGATCTGCTTTTCGGTCTCGCCGCCGCCCTTGGCAAGCAGCACCTCGGAGGACTCGATGAGCGGGGTGTCGAGCGGATAGAAGCCGTAGAGCGCGTAGGTCTCGCGCAGCACCTGCATGATGCGCTCCATCTGCACCTGCGGTGCCGGGAGCAGCTCCATAAAGCCGGAAAGGGTTCTGGGTTTCACTTTTTCCATGTTTCAATTCTCCTCAAGACAGACGGAATGCACCGAACGGGGATTTTTCCCATCCGGTGCAGCGTTCTGTTGTTGTTACTTTCTATTCTTCGGGTTGACAATATTTCGCCAATCCAGATCGCCGCGGTCAAGACCGAGGATGAGCATTTCAGCCGTTGCCGAGTTGGTAGCGATCGGGATGTTGTGCATATCGCACAGTCGTGCGATCGCGTGAACATCCGGCTCGTACTGCGAGTTGGACATCGGATCGCGGAAAAACAGCACAAGGTCGATCTCGTTGTAGGCGACGCGCGCGGAGATCTGCTCCTCGCCGCCCTGCATGCCGGCCAGACACTTGTCGATCTTGAGGCCGGTCGCCTCTTCGACGAATTTGCCGGTCGTGCCGGTCGCGCAGATGTTATGCTTTGCCAGAATGCCGCAGTATGCCATGCAGAACTGTACCATCAGCTCTTTTTTGCGGTCATGTGCGATCAGTGCTATGTTCATTTCCAAACGTCTCCTTCCTTATCCCCATGGTTGGCTTGTGTCAACGTCAGATTTTGTCTCTCTGTGACGGTTAAATCTTCATCAGCGGCACGCGCTCTCCGTCCAGACGGCGCGCGATGTTCTGATACGCACGCGCAGCACCGTGCTTTTTGGCTGCGATGATGCTCGTTCCGCTGTTGCCGCAGGCGATCAGATCCTCATCCTCGGGCACGATGCCGAGCAGCGGAAGCCCTGCCTCGTCCATCGCGTCGTCGATGTTGCCCGAGCGGCCGCGGCTGATGAGCCTCGGACGCACGCGGTTGAGCACCATGCGGATGCGCTGGATGCAGTATTCCTCCTCCAGCTTGCGGGCACAGCGTTCCGCGCCGCGGACACACACACGGTCGGTCGAGGTGACGATGATCGCCTGCGTGGCAATGTGCGCCAGAAAGGAAAGCTCAGCCGGCAGTCCGGCGGGACCGTCGATCAGCAGGTAGTCGAACCCGGCCTCCTCGGCCTGCACAGCCAGCTGCTCCATGCCGCGCTCGCTGAGAGCGGGAAGCGCCACCGGTGCAGTGAGTAAGTACAGCGTTTTCATATCCGGATGACACGCCATGGCATCCGCGAGGGGAACCGCGCCGCCTGCCACATCGGCAAACGAGTAGACCACCCGGTCCGACATGCCCAGTACGATATCCAGATTCCGAAGGCCGCAGTCGCCGTCGATGACGAGCACCCGATGCCCGTTTGCGGCGAGCGCCGCGCCGACGCCGGCGGTAAGAGAGGTCTTTCCTGTTCCGCCCTTACCGGACGCCACCAGAATTACCTTTAACATACAGCCTCCGAAAGTGAGCCTGCCCGAATATTTTTCCGCGCAGGCCGTGTAAGTTCTATTTGGTTACATTATAAACTAACGCCATGAATTTGACAAGCGGTCAGGCAAACTTTTTCTGCTGCGTGCGCGGACACTCGGAAAAAACTTATCGTAAAAGCGTGTTTTCCGTCGGCACAGCGTCAACATTTTCCACGTTGTCCGCCGTGAAGAACTCGTCGAGCATATCGCGGACGACCGGCGCGACGTATGCGCCGTGACCGGCGCCCTCGCCGACCACGCAGATGACGATCTGAGGGTCGTCGAACGGCGCGAACGCGATGAACAGACCGTTGTCGAACGCCTCGCCGTTCTCATAGGTCTCGGCCGTGCCGGTTTTGCCGCCGACCTTGATGGGATAGTCCGCGAACACGCTGCCGGCGGTGCCGCCCTCGTCGGTGACCTCGCTCATGCCCTGCATGACAAGGCGGCGGGTTTCGTCCGAAAGCTCGATTTTTTCCTTGGCGCTCGGCGTTTCGTTCTTGACCACGCTTGAAAAGTCGTAGCTCTTGATGCTCCGCACGAGCGTCGGCCGCCGTTGACGACGGCAGAGATATAGTTTGCCAGCTGAAGCGGCGTAAAGCCGTTGTCCGACTGGCCGATCGCCGCGATAACATCGTCGCCGCCCTGCCAGCCGCGCGTGGAGGGGTCGGCCTTTTTCATTTCCGCGCGGTAGGTCGGGCCTGCGGCGTGGCCGGAGCGCTCGCCGATGCCGATGCCGGTGACGACGCCGAGGCCGAACCGCTCGGACCACTTTTCCAGATGCGCGCCGGTCAGCTTCTGACCGACGGTATAGAAAAACGTGTTGCACGAATACTTGAGCGCGCCTGTGACGTCGAGCGTCATCGGCGTGTCATGGTTTTTACAGGTGAATTTCTGGCCGCCGTACTCGAAAACGCCCGTGCAGGTGATCTGGGTGTTCGCGTCGATGATGCCCTCCTCCAGACCTGCGATGGCGGACAGGACCTTGAAGGTCGAGCCGGGCGGGTACACGCCGCTCGTGACGCGGTTCACCTCGGGATGGCGGCTGTCGCTCGCGCGGTCCTCGGCCGCTGCGGTCGAATTGTAATCCGCAAGGCTGTACGTCGGGTAGGACGCCATCGCGAGCACCTCGCCCGTATTCGGGTCGAGCGCGACCGCCGCGCCGCCCCTGCCGTTTCCGGCAAGGTTTTCCGCGAGCGAACGCTCCGCGACCTCCTGCAGGTCGAGGTCAAGGGTCGTCACGACGTTGTCGCCCGGCCGGGGCGCCGCGGTGGACTGCTCCGCGACCTCGTTGCCGCCGAGGTCGGTCTCCACCGTGCGCGAACCGGACGAGCCGTGCAGATAGCTCTCGAACGCTTTTTCCAGACCGGTCTTGCCGACGACCGAGGTCATCTGATAACCGGCAAGTTCCTTATAGGTGTCCTTCCACTCGGTCGCGTCCACGACGCCCACCGTTCCGAGCACATGCGCGGCAGCCGTTGTGTCATACTGACGCACGGCTTCGCTCTGCACCTCGACGCCCGGATACTCCCCGTGATGCTCCTTGATGTAGGCGATGAGGTCCATCGAAATGTCGTCTGCGAGCGTAAAGGTGATGGTCTTGCTGAAGCCGACCTGACGCATGCTGTAATACACGCCGACGAGCGTGCGCACATCGTCCTGCGGCAGATTTGCCGCCATGCCGAGCTTTTCGGTCATATATTTTCCCATTGCCGCAACAAATTCGGTCGGAGAGACCAGCGCTGTCGCGTCGATCTGCTTTGTTTTGTCGATGACGTTTCCGTCTGCGTCGTACTCGACCGGCGCTTCCTTCGCCTGCCGGACGGCGCTCTGCACAGCGGTCAGGCCGAGCGTCTCGCAGCTGTCCTTGATATAGGCGGACAGCGTGGCCATGCTGCTGCTCCCCGCCTCGGCGGTGTAGGTGTAGGGCGCGGAGGCCGAGATCGGCAGCATATCGTTCAGGAGCGCACGCGCCTCCCCGGCTTCCTCCTCGGTTTCGTCCGTATATTCATCCTGCGCAGGCTGCGCCTGCTTTTTCGCCGCCGCGAGCGTTTTGCCCACGTCGCCCGTCACATTCAGACCTGCCGCATCCGCCTGCACGCGCTGTGCAAGGTCGAGCAGCCGGTCAAATTTGTCCTCTTTATTCTCCCAGAAGTCAGAATACAGCAGAACGAGCGAAAAACCGGTCTTGTTCGAGACCATCGGACGTCCGTAGCGGTCAAGGATCTCGCCGCGCGCAGCGGAAACCGTCGAGGTCGTCGTCAGAAACTGCGCCGAGCGCTCGAGATATTCCTGTCCGTGCACAAGCTGGAGGTCGACCAGACGGCTTCCTGCCAGACCTGCGCACAGCAGCAGCATGACGAGCAGCGCGGCAAGCCGGTGCAGCAGTTGTTGTTTATTTTCCATGGGGTCGCTCCTTTATATCCACCGGTCGTCCCTCGAAAATGCGCGGCTGATGCGCCGCATGGGCAGATAGACGATAAAGCACAGCATGCACGCGACGAGCGTTCCGCCGACCGTCTGATGCAGCACGAGCAGGAAGGACGCACCCTCCCGCATGAGCTGCACAAAATAGCGCAGCATGCCGAGCAGCAGCATCTCGAAGGCGTTCATCAGCACCATGGAGAGAAAGCCGCCGGCGAGCGCCGTCCGGCTGATCAGGCCGCCGAGCAGGCCGTACAGCATGAAATAGATCGGATAAATGCCGTCCATGCCGACCAGACCGACGTCGTACAGCACCCCGGCGAGCAGACCCACGACCGCGCCCTCGACCGGGCCGTCGAGCAGGGCCGCCGCCGTCACGGCCGCAGGCAGCAGATCGACATGGTAGCCGAACAGCGGATGCGCGCCGAACACGCTCGTCTGGATGACGTAGACGAGAACGGTCACAAGAGCGTACAGCAGCATTTTCGGGATTGAAATCAGTTCTCTCTGCATGGTATCACTCCGTTGTGTCGGTGAAATCGGTGATGATGGACACGCTCGAAACGTTCGAGACGTTGACGAACGGCCGCAGCACGGCATAATACGAAATGCCGGTCTCCTCGGGCTGCACGCTCTCGACCGTGCCAATCATGATGCCCTTGGGAAAGGCGCCGCCGCGGCCCGAGGTCTCGACCGTATCGCCGACAACGACCTGATTGCCTGCCGTGAGGTAGGAAAGGCGCAGCCGGTCCTCGCTCATGAGGTCATAGCTGCCCTCCGCGATGGCGGTCTCGCGCGTGCGCGTGATGAGCGCGCCGCACTGCATGTCCACGTCGGTCACGGTCGTGACCTCGCACGTATTTGAGCCGGCCTCGCTGACGTAGCCGACCATGCCGTCGATCGTCGTGACGAGGTCTCCCTTCGCAACGCCGTGCGCGGTGCCCTTGTCGAGCGTCAGCGTGACTGCGGTGTCGCCCGGATTGCGGCTGATGACCTCGGCGTTCACGGTCGTAAGGTTGCGCTGCCGCTCAGGCTGGCCCGCCTGTGCGCGGAAGCGGTTGTTCTCCTCGATGGCGAGTTGTGCGTCGCGCACCAGCTGCTCATTCTCGCGGAGCTGCTTTTTCAGCTCTTCATTTTCCGCCTTCAGCTCGTCGAACTCGGTAAAATAGCCGATGCCTCTGCCGAACACGCCGCCGATGCCGCTCGCAAGGCGCTGCACCGGGCGGATGACCGCGCCTGCCGCGCGGCTCACCGGCGAGGGATTTCCCGTCACGCCGCTGTACACGGCCGACAGGATACACAGCACGGCCACCGCGGCGATTCCGACGAAAAACCGCGGCTCTACGCTTTTTCTTCTGCGCAAAACAAATCTCCTCTCAACGGGCAGCGTTCAGCTTCCGCAGCATCACGCCGAGCGGCGCGACCGGAAGCCCCATAACGCTGTAATAATCGCCGCGGATGCCCTCGATGAGCAGCGCGCCGTGGCCCTGGATGCCGTAGGCGCCGGCCTTGTCGAGCGGCTCTCCGGTGGCGAGGTAGGCGGCAAGCTCGTCCTCCGCAAAATCGCGGAAGGTGACGCGCGTGCAGGTGTGCAGCGTGTGCGCCCCGCCGTCCGGCGTGAGCACGGCAAGTCCGGTCAGCACCTCATGGGTGCGTCCGCGCAGACGGCGGAGCATGGAAGCGGCCTCGTCCGCGTCCTTCGGCTTGCCGAGGCGCAGTCCGTCGATCGTGACCATGGTATCCGAGCCGATGCACACGGCGTTCGGGTGCTGCGCCTGCACAGCCTCGGCCTTCAGGCGGGAAAGACGGGTGACTTCTTCACCGAGCGGCGCATCACGCAGGGTTTCGTCCGCATCGGCAGGGCAGACCGTAAAGTGTTCGGTGATAAGCGACAGAAGCTCTTTGCGCCGCGGCGAAGCGGACGCTAAAACGATCTCCATTATTCGACTCCTCTTTTATATAATCCGTTGGTAAATTCGCCGTCCAGCGGTGCGCCGGACAGGAACGCGCGGGCAATCCGTGTACATTCCTCGGGCGATTCGATGGTGAACTGCAGACGCGCGGTCTGTATGCCCAGACGGGCGAAATCCTCGCGCAGACACAGCGGACGGCTGTTCAGCAGCGTGTTGCGGCATCCGAATTCGTTCAGCAGCGGGAAACGCTCCTTGCGGCGGTCGGTGAGGTACGTCACGCCGTTCTGGCACGAGCACTTGCCGCCGTGCTGACGGCGAATGGCGCAGTTTTCAAAGATCATCAGCGGCAGACGGCCGTAGACGATCAGGTCGGTCTCGAGCGGACCGCGCATATCTCGAATCTGCGCCAGACGAGCCTCGAACGAAAGCGTCTGGCGGGAAACGCCCATTTCAGCC
>ENA-UERY01000962-UERY01000962.1-human-gut-metagenome-genome-assembly--contig:-NODE-962-length-20523-cov-117.402622_pt1 | contig 20523 bp, 19 predicted proteins | sample MGYA00242989_ERZ507990 | MGnify/ENA primary metagenome ERZ507990 (study PRJEB26167, sample SAMN06115529) | human gut metagenome | host: Homo sapiens | place: China:Fujian | collected 2015-08-26...
CTAAGTTGTCCATAATATAAAAACTGTGTTAAACTACTTTTATTGTAGCTTGACACAGTTTAGTTTACACTCTCAAAAAGAGTGTGTCATGAATTTATGATACACTCTTTTTTTTATTCTGTTTAATTACATCTTCTTTATCCGTTTGCGATATTTCCGAAGAAATCGAATGAGGCATCCCAATCCTTCCAGACAGGCTCTCTGCCCAATTCCTTCAATCTCGCATTGATAACCTTGGCGGTACGCTCATCGCTTACGGTGAACTGCTCCAATGCCTGAGGATAGGTATGGTAACCACCAGGATTTACCTTTGATTCTGCCGACATGGTGGTGACACCCAGTGTTGCCATGTTGTCACGGATGTAGGCTGGCTCACGGGTAGAGTAGGAGATATCTACATCGTGGTCGAAGATACGCATGGCGAAAGTTGCCTGTGCCAACTGCTTATCGGTCATGAAGCAGTTTGGCTGGAAACCTTCGTTCTGTGCAGGGCGCATACGAGGGAAGTTCACGCTGTACTTGGTCTTCCAGTAATGCTTCTGCAGGTAGCGCAGGTGATGAGCCATCATTACTACATCCGTGCGCCATTCCTTCTCCAAGCCGATGAGCACACCCATACCGATGGAATGGACACCTGCCATACCCATGCGGTCGAAACCATCGCAGCGCCACTCAAACTTGCTCTTCATGCCACGTGGGTGGTAGAGCTTGTAGTGCTCGTGGTTGTAGGTCTCCTGGAAGCAGATGACGCCGTTCATACCATGGTCGGCGAGGGTCTTGTAATCCTCTGTAGAGAGCGGCATTACCTCTATCTTCACGTTAGAGAAATACTTCTTGGCGATGTCGATTGCCTTGGCAAGATATGGGGTGCCAGCCTTGGCTGGGTTCTCGCCCGTAACGAGAAGGATGTTCTCGAATGGAGCCAGCTGCTTGATAGCCTTGTACTCGTTCTCAATCTGCTCTGGGGTGAGGATGGTACGAGCCATCGGATTCTCACGATGGAAACCGCAATACACGCAGGAGTTAGAGCATGAATTGGTGATGTAGAGAGGAATGAACATCGACATGGTCTTGCCGAAGCGCTCCTCGGTATATTTGCGGGAAAGACGCGCCATTACCTCCAGGTATGGCTCGGCTGCAGGTGAAATCAGCGCCATGAAGTCGTTCACATCGCAATGGTCCTTGGCAAGGGCACGACGCACATCATTATCGGTCATTCGAGCAATGCGCTCCGTGGTCTCCTCCCAACTGATATTCTTTAATTCGTCTGAAAACATTTTCTTACTTTTTAAACTTTCTCAAATCGTGTGTCAACTTGGCTGCACAGAAGTTTGGACCACACATGGTGCAGTACTCACCCTCTGTATGACCTGCCTCCTCGAAATACTTCAAGGCGAGCTCTGGGTCGAGAGAGAGGTGGAACTGATCTCTCCAGCGGAACTCGAAGCGGGCCTTGGAGAGGGCGTTGTCGCGGATGGTTGCACCTGGATGACCCTTTGCCAAATCGGCTGCATGAGCGGCAATCTTATAGGTTACCACACCTGTGCGCACATCTTCCTTGTTAGGCAAGGCGAGGTGCTCCTTTGGTGTTACATAGCAGAGCATGGCGGTGCCGAGCCATGCTATCTGGGCGCCACCGATGGCTGAAGTGATGTGGTCGTAACCTGGAGCGATATCGGTAATCAATGGACCGAGGGTGTAGAATGGTGCCTCGTGACAGTGGTCGAGCTGGCGCTCCATGTTCTCCTTGATTTTCTGCAATGGCACGTGACCAGGACCCTCGATGAATGCCTGTACGTTCTTGTCCCAGGCACGGGTAACAAGCTCGCCCATGGTATCCAACTCGGCAAACTGGGCTGCATCGTTGGCATCGGCAATACAGCCTGGGCGCAGACCATCGCCCAATGAGAGGGCTACGTCGTACTGTGCCACGATGTCGCAGATGTCGTCGAAGTGCTCATAGAGGAAGCTCTCCTGGTCGTGATAGAGACACCACTTGCTCATGATACTACCGCCACGGCTCACGATTCCGCAGAGACGGCTATCGGCGAGATGCACGTTGTGACGACGGATGCCGGCATGGATGGTGAAGTAGTCAACACCCTGCTCGCACTGCTCGATGAGGGTATCACGGAATACCTCCCAGTTCAGATCCTCTACCTTGCCGTTTACCTTCTCCAAAGCCTGGTAGATAGGCACGGTTCCTACTGGCACAGGGCAGTTGCGTACAATCCATTCACGGGTTTCGTGGATGTTGTCACCGGTAGAGAGGTCCATCAAGGTATCGCCTCCCCACTTGCAAGACCATACAGCCTTATCCACCTCTTCCTCGATGCTGGAAGTAGTGGCAGAGTTTCCGATGTTGGTATTGATCTTCACGAGGAAGTTGCGGCCGATGATCATCGGTTCGCTCTCCGGGTGGTTGATGTTGGCAGGAAGAACGGCACGTCCGCGTGCAATCTCATCACGCACATACTCAGGAGTGATATGGGTATCGATGCCCAACTCCTGGCAGTTCATGTTCTCGCGGATAGCCACATATTCCATTTCTGGAGTTACGATGCCAGCCTTGGCATAAGCCATCTGGGTGATGTGCTTGCCAGCCTGTGCACGGCGAGGCAACTGGATGTGCTCGAAGCGGAGGTGGTCGAGGCTATGGTCAGCAAGGCGCTGCTTGCCATACTCGCTGGTAACTTCCTTGAGCTGCTCGGTATCGTTGCGGTCGAGAATCCACTGCTCGCGCATTCTTGGCAAGCCTTTCTTCAAATCTACCTGATAGTTAGGGTCGCTGTAAGGACCGCTGGTATCGTAGATATAAACCGGAGCGTTTGGCTCTGTATGAGGAATGCCGCGCTCATCCTTCACAACAGTAGGAGTGAGGTTAACCTTGGTCATTCCAACCTTGATTTGTGGGAAGAGTTTTCCCTGCATATACGCCTTTTCTCTCTGGGCGTAAGCTTTCTTATCGTTTGGCATAATGTTTAAAGGGTATATATTATATTAGTCGTTGAGGAATGCGGTGAGAGGAGAACTTGCCTCAGCACAATCGCTGATGGCTCCGAGACCAGCCTCGTAAGCACGGCGACCGCATACTACTGCTTCCTTGAATGCCTTAGCCATCTCTACAGGATTACCGGCAACGGCGATAGCGGTGTTAACCAGACAAGCGCTGGCACCCATCTCCATGGCTTCGGCAGCGTGGCTAGGTGCACCGATACCTGCATCTACTACCACAGGAACAGTAGCCTGCTCGATGATGATCTGCAGGAAGTCCTTCATTCTCAATCCCTTGTTGGTACCGATAGGTGCAGCAAGTGGCATCACGGTAGCAGCACCAGCCTCTTCGAGGTGCTTGCAGAGGGTAGGGTCTGCCTGGCAATATGGCAATACCACGAAACCGAGCTTTACCAGTTTCTCGGTAGCCTTCAGCGTCTCGACAGAGTCTGGAAGAAGATAGCGAGGGTCTGGGTGGATTTCGAGCTTGAGCCAGTTGGTTCCAAAAGCCTCGCGAGCCATCTGTGCTGCGAATACAGCCTCCTCGGCGTTGCGCACGCCACTGGTGTTAGGAAGGAGCTGGATATTTGGGTTCTGCACGATATGAGAGAGCAGGTCGTCCTGCTTGTCTTCGAGTTCGATACGTTTCATAGCAACAGTAACCATTTCTGTTTCTGATGCTTTGATGGCTTCAGCCATGAGGGCATTGTTGTTAAACTTTCCTGTGCCCAAGAAGAGGCGTGAGTTAAACTCTCTGCCTGCGATTACTAATTTTTCCATTGTTTTATTATAGAGTTGTTATTTTTGTTTTCATTTCTGTAGGAAAAGTACTTTTGGGTGATTCTTTTCCGCAGTATTCTAGGACCATTATCCTCCGCAGAACGCTTTTACGATAACGATGTCTGCTCCTTCTGCGATGATTGTGTTTTCCCATTCATCACGAGGCACCATTTCGTTACTGATAGCTACTGCTACTCCTGTAGCTGGCAAATCGAGTTCCTGGGCTAACTCCCTGATGGTTTTAGCCTGTGTCTCGGTCTCTTTGTTGTTGATAATTACTTTCATATTCTGTTCGTTTTATATGATGAATAATCCGTTTGTTTACGTTTTTCTATCGCCCGAAAGCGATGATAAGATAATATGTAATCAAACACGGTGAACTTCCAGATGAAAGCCTTAAGAGAAAAAATAAAGCACTATCAAATATCCCTGCGACAGCATTACCTGCATCAGGTTCAATGGGTATCATCTCAGCCGAATCTTTCAGCACCCCGTGATAATCGCTTGCAAAAGTAATGATAATATCGGAAAAACAATAGAATTTCAAAAATATTTATGCTAAATTAACGCAGAATGTACCTTTCGTTTTACTGGTGTTTCTTTCTGCAATCCGGGCATTCGCCTTTGATGACAAAGGAAATAGAGTGGGGGTAAAAGCCTTCGGGCAGCTCGAAACTTGGAATATGGATATCCTCCATACAGAAGGAACGCTGGCAAGATTCGCAGTAGAAATGAATATGCCCGTCGTGATGATCGCAAGCCCCTTTTTCTTCGCAGAGTTCGTAGCAGAGTACGCCTCGCCCATCTTCGAAGGCATGTACCACATCATGTTCCAGAAAGAGGGTAAGGGTACGGAAGATGCTCGACTTGTCCATCGAAACCATCTTTCGTTCCAGATTGCTCAGACTCTGCGGGTTCTGTTCGCCCATCAGGGTCTTCATTACGAGTATGCGGTTGGCGGTTGGCCGAATGCCTTTCGATTCCAGCCTGCTGATCATATCTTGTGAGTTCATCGTTTCTTCTTTTTAAAATCTTTACTAACCGGTTGCAAAGATACAAAAAAAGCGTGTAAGTATGGTAACTTACACGCTTTTTCTTTATTTAAACGTAATTACTTTTTGCTTTCAATCTAGTTTATGCCGCAGCATGAAGGGATTGGAACCCTTATACGCAAGCACAACCACGGCTTCTGTTCAAAGCCTCACCATACATTTTCATTGCGCTCATGTAATTTGCAAGAATAGCCTTCAAGGCCTTCTTGATGTTTGCATACATTGTTTTCATAATCGTTATCCTTTTTTTTAAAATTAATACTTGGCATTTCTGCCATTTTCTTTTTCCTTTTGTTCATGAATGGTGGTCAATTTTACTTGCCCATCTCCATGTTGTTGTTTACATTTACAGCCTTGGCAATCATAGCTGCCACAACTGTAAGAATCATTACTGTCGTCATCATAATTTGTTTCCTTTCTTTCTTTGTGGAGCCTCCATGTGAGGTCTCCTGTTTTACATTATCCTTTTACAATCTCACTGTTTTCTGGTGCAAAGGTAATGCCTTTTTCTTGAATATCTGTCACAAAGACATGACAAAATGATGAAAAAGGGGCTTTTTTTGATACACGTCAACTAAACAGCAATGGCGGCTTGATATACGTCAAGCCGCCATGCTGTCATATTGAGAAATGTGTCATGTTTCTTATGTTTCTTCGGATTTCTGATGCTAGATCAGTTCCAGAATCTTGTCGAGAATCTTTTCTACGGTTGAAGAATCGGTTGCTTCATCGAGTTTCTGGTTGATTTTCTCTTCCAGTTTCTTGCTTACCTTGTCGGCAGCCTGATCCATGGCCTGGTTTGCCTTGTCTTCCAGTTTCTTCTGAACGGAAGCGCCCAGTCCGTCTTCTTCTGAACCATCGCTGCTATTATCGCTTACCGAAGGGGATTCATCGGTTGATGAGCTGGTGGTTTCTTCTATCTGCAGATTGTCGGCACCTTCCAGCGCCTTCACCATATCATCAGCATTCATCGTGTAAACGCTGCCAAGGATTCCGAAGCTTATGGTGTGCTGCTTGCCATTAAACTCAACGGTTCCCTTAGAGCATACGATATAGTTGTGGTATTCGAAGAGCTGGTTCATCACTTCATCGATAGCGCTTCCTGCCATCATTTTGGCAATGGAACGGATGCTTTGGGTGAAGAAGTTGTTATCGCTGGTTTCTGTAGCCTTGTCGATAGCCTTGGCTGCCTCAGTCTTTACCTTTTCTTTATGGGCATCAGGTCCTGGATTGGTTATGGCGAAAACCAGGAAGAGAAGTACGATAAGACCTAAGATGATTTTCCAGAGGGTCTTGCTCGATTTTTTCTTTTCCGGTTCCTGTCTGTAGCCCTGGTTCATTGCTGCACCGTGCTGAAAGCCTTGCTGGTAAGCTTCCTGCTGTGCCTGCTGGAAACCCTGCTGGTTTGCAGCCTGAAAGTTTACTGCTTCTGTCCCGTTGTTGCCGGCTGCATCTGCTGATGTTCCTTCTGCATTTTCTTTGTTAGCATTAGCCTTGATAGCTTCTACAGTTTCAAGAACAGTCTTCAGTTCTGCTATTTTCCAAGCTGGAGTCCAGTCTTTCATGCCTTGTGCCCAAACAAGGGTCTCGGGTGTGATAGCCTTCTGGACGAGTTGCTCCAGGCTGAATGGACCCGCTTGCTGTCCGTTATTCTCAATGATAAAATATTCCATCATGTATTCTTTTATATAATATTTTTCTTAAAAGCCAATAAGGAGTTTCTTACACTCTCAATTGCTTATTAGTGTGTAGCTTTCCACCATGCTGTTTTCTCTCTGCCCTTGATAGCTACGCTGTGCTGGCTAGGGTCGGAGATAGAAAGACCGCAATAATTTTTCACTTTAAAGGTTGTACCTCTATAACTCATTAACCCTGTATAAGCCTGTTCGGTATGAGCAGCAGCTTTGATTGTGAGTTTCATCTGTGAATTAAATTTGTCTTTCAGAGAGCCGCTCGGAACAAGACTGTCTATGTATACACTCATATCGTAGAAGAGGTTGGGAGAGAAACCATCCAAAGGCTGTATGGAATCGAGCGGAACGGATGATGAGAGGGTATATTTGCTGTTGATTTCCTTCATCACTTGGGCTAGATTATCCATCTGTCTGCAGTCGATGGCCGCCATGTTGCAGAATGGATCGCTACTATTCTTGTAGAAATTGACAACTCCGTTGACAAATCCTGAGTAGTTGGGCGCAGAACTGTTGAGGTAACTCCACATGGTTTTGTATGGAACGCCGGCTCCCATTACTTCGCTACTTGAACTGATCATGAAATTAGTGACGTCTTTCAGTTCGTATGCAGTCTCTACATTGCCCATATAGCATGCATCGAAGAGAATGTATTGCATCTTTGTGCCGCTGAGTTTGATTGCTTCGGCAAGGATAGGAACGTCGAGAGCGTTTTCTTCTAAACTTACGCTTCCGAAGAAACGGGTGATAGGTTTGTTGGGATCGGGACCATACTGTATTCCGCTGAAATTGCCGGTAGCGGTAGGGTAGCTGGTGCTTCCTTTCTGAGCAAAACCGGCATTAGGTCTTGCCATATAAGGATAGTTTACCCAATCGCTTTTGTAGGTCCATCCGCAGCCATGAGCTCCGATGATGAGCGAATAATTCAGGGCTTCAGCACGGCGTTTCACCTCATTCAGAATCTCTGCAAATCCTTCTGCTGTAGTATATGTAGCTTCATCGTATGTTTTCAAAGTGTCGCGAATTACGGTTTTCGTATTGCCGTCATATTGAAGATCTATAAGATAGCTCTTCCTGTAATTCTGGCTCATGAAGACTATTACACGCGAATTATTCAAGCCTTTCTTGGCAACAATACCTTCGCAGATACTGTCAACGTTGTTTTCCAAAAAACTTGTGAGACCGGAAGTGTTGGTTCCACCCGTCCAAGGATAGAAGACGAAGATTGTCTGCTTATTGACGTTTTCTACATCAATAGCTTCATCGCCACAACTGGTGAAAGTTGCTGCTAGAGATAGCGTACATATAAATAAGGTGAAAAGCTTCTTGATCATAATTAAAAATGTTGAATGTTGAATGTTGAATGTTGAGTTGCAATCTTGCTAACGAATCAGCTTGCCTAATTCAACATTCTACACTCAACATTCAACATTAAATATAATACTATTATTTCTTCTTGAGTTCCTCGATGGTTGCCTTGAGGGCAGCAATCTTCTCAACAGAGTCGCTTTCCTTCTTGCGCTCCAGGGCTACTACCTTCTCAGGTGCGTGAGCTACGAAGTTCTCGTTGCTGAGCTTCTTTCGTACGCCCACCAGGAAGCCTTCCAAGTGCTTGAGCTGAGCCTCTGCCTTCTCAATCTCGGCAGCTACGTCGATGAGGTCGCCCAATGGTACGGCAAACTCGTCGGTACCTACCATGAAGCTTGACGCATCGGCACTCTTCTCTGCGATGACCTCAATCTTATCAAGGTTCGCCATCTTCAGCGTTACGTCGTTGTAAGCCTCGAAATCGTTCTTGCCTACTACCTGGAGAGACAACTGTTCCTTCTGGGCAATGTTCTTCTGGTTGCGAACGGTACGAACACCGGCGATAATCTGCTTCACAGCCTCAATGTCGGCTGCCAACTTCTGCTCCTCGGTTGTAGGTGCTGGAATATCCAGCTTCTCGCGCATGATACTCTCGCCATCCTTGCGGTCGTAGATGTGCTGCCACAATTCCTCGGTGATGAATGGCATGAATGGATGCAACATCTTCAGGAGGGCATCGAAGAAGCGGAGGGTAGCGTCGTAGCTCTTCTGGTCGATAGGCTGGCCGTAAGCTGGCTTCACCATCTCCAGGTACCAGGATGAGAACTCATCCCAAAACAGCTTATATACAGTCATCAATGCCTCAGAGATACGGTAGTCCTTAAACTGCTTCTGCATCTCCTCGTTCACCTCCTTGAGCTTGGCATCAAACCACTTCACGGCGATTTCTGCACTCTTAGGCTGCTCGATATCTGCAGTCTCCCAACCCTTGACGAGGCGGAAGGCATTCCAAATCTTATTGTTGAAGTTACGTCCCTGCTCGCAGAGGCTCTCGTCGAAGAGGATGTCGTTGCCCGCTGGAGCACTGAGCATCATACCCATACGAACACCATCGGCACCAAACTTGTCAATCAGAACCAGTGGGTCTGGTGAGTTACCGAGACTCTTGCTCATCTTGCGGCCCAGCTTGTCGCGTACGATACCAGTGAAATATACGTGCTTGAATGGCATCTTGCCACGATACTCGTAGCCAGCCATGATCATACGTGCTACCCAGAAGAAGATGATATCCGGACCAGTTACGAGGTCGGAAGTAGGGTAGTAGTAGTTGATCTCCTCATTGTCAGGATGCTCGATACCATCAAACAGAGAGATAGGCCACAACCATGAAGAGAACCAGGTGTCGAGGCAGTCGCTCTCCTGCTCAAGATTCTCAGCCTTGATGTTGGCATTCTTCTCCTGAGCGAGTTTCAGAGCCTCCTCTGCAGTCTCGGCTACCACGAAATCCTTCTTGCCGGCATTGTCGAAATAGTAGGCAGGGATGCGGTGACCCCACCAGAGCTGACGGCTGATACACCAGTCCTTGATGTTCTCCAACCAGTGGCGATAGGTGTTCTTGTACTTCTTAGGATAGAACTCGATATCATCGTCCATTACTGGAGGAAGGGCGATGTCGGCAAAGTGCTGCATCTTGAGGAACCACTGTGTAGAGAGCTTTGGCTCGATAGGCACATTGGTACGCTCAGAGAAGCCCACCTTATTATTATAGTCCTCAATCTTCTCCATCAGACCGGCGTTCTGAAGGTCGATGGAAATCTGCTTGCGCACATCCATACGGTCCATACCAACATAGAGACCTGCTGCCTCGCTGATGGTACCATTGTCGTTGAAGATATCGATGGTTTCCAAACCGTGCTTCAAACCGAGGGCGTGGTCGTTGATATCGTGAGCTGGAGTTACCTTCAAGCAACCAGTACCGAACTCGATATCTACGTATGTATCCTCGATGACAGGAATCTCGCGGTTTACGAGAGGCACGATAACGTGCTTACCCTTCAGCCAGGTATTCTTCTTATCCTCTGGGTTGATACACATGGCAGAGTCGCCCATGATGGTCTCAGGACGGGTGGTTGCTACTACTGCATAGTATCCCTTCTCATCCTTGTGTATCACGTTCTCCTCATCCACCTGCTGGCAGTCCTGCTCTACTACATAATACTTCAAGTGGTAGAGCTTAGAGTGCTCGTCCTTGTAGATAACCTCCTCGTCAGAGAGTGCAGTCTGAGCCTTAGGGTCCCAGTTAACCATGCGCACGCCACGATAGATGAGTCCCTTCTTGTAAAGGTCGCAGAATACGTGGATGACCGCACGAGAGCGGGTCTCGTCCATGGTGAATGCTGTGCGATCCCAATCGCAGCTGGCACCGAGTTTGCGGAGCTGTTTGAGGATGATGCCACCATGCTCGTGAGTCCAGTCCCAAGCGTGCTTGAGGAACTCCTCGCGGGTAAGGTCGGTCTTCTTGATGCCCTGCTGAGCGAGGCGGTTTACAACCTTTGCCTCGGTAGCGATACTGGCATGGTCGGTACCTGGTACCCAACATGCGTTCTTGCCCTCCATGCGAGCACGGCGAACGAGAATATCCTGGATAGTATTGTTGAGCATGTGTCCCATGTGGAGCACACCCGTTACGTTTGGTGGAGGGATAACCACTGTATAAGGTTCACGACCATCTGGCTTAGAGCTGAAAAGCTTGTTGTCGAGCCAGTACTGATACCATTTACTTTCCACTGCTTGTGGATCGTATTTACTTGCTAATTCCATTGTTTATATCTAATTTTTATTCTTTTTCTTTCTTTTTCTTTAAAAAACGGTGCAAAGATACTAATTTTTGGGCGAAAAATACTATCTTTGCATCAAAATTATTAATTTTTGCACAAAACGATGGTTAGTAATACAGGAAAAGGACATACGAAAGAAGAAAAACTGGCGGCGTTCAGCCGCTTGCTGGATGTGCAGGACCGTTTGCGCCTGCAGTGTCCATGGGATAAAAAGCAGACATTCGAGAGTCTTCGTCCGAATACGATCGAGGAGACTTTCGAGCTTTGTGACGCCTTGATGAAGCGCGATTACAAAGATATCAAGAAGGAGTTGGGCGATGTGTTGGAACACGTGATGTTCTATAGCATCATCGGCAGAGAAGACGGCGAGTTCGATATCTGTGATGTTTGCAATCAGGAGGCAGATAAACTGATGTTCCGCCATCCATTCATCAACTGGAAGGAGGAAGGAAATTGGACGGTTTCGAATCCTGATATGTATATCAACGATGAGGGACAGGTGGTATATAGAGAGTCTGAAGAAGCAGAAACTGGGAAGGCTGGAACTGCCAGTTCGGAAGAAACCTTGGCTCTTGGCGCCAGCAAGCCGAAAACTGCTACTTCTGTTGAGAAAACTTGGGAACAGATCAAGCAGCAGGAGAAGGATGGTAATGAGCGGGTGTTGAGCGGTGTCCCTAATTCTCTTCCGTCTCTTATCAAGGCTTATCGCATTCAGGACAAGGCTAGAAATGTAGGCTTCGACTGGAACGAAAAAGAAGATGTGTGGGACAAAGTGCAGGAGGAACTGGAAGAACTCAAGGTGGAACTGGCTAAAGGCGACAAAGAGAATTCTACCCGGGAATTGGGCGATTTCATCTTCTCAGTAATCAATGCAGCACGTCTCTATAAACTCAATCCGGATAATGCGCTGGAGAAAACCAACCAGAAATTTATCCGCCGTTTCAACTACGTAGAAGATCATAGCTTAAAGCAAGGTAAAAACTTGAAAGATATGAGCTTAGAAGAAATGGATAAACTATGGGATGAAGCAAAACTTCAGGAGAAAGAGGATGATAAATAACGGTGAATCAGATAATCTTATCGACTCATCATATAATAATAAAAACTAAAGTGTTATGAAGAAATTAGTTTATGTAACAATAGCTTTGGTGGCGCTTTTCGCAGCCAACAGTTGTAAGAACAAAAATAATGTTCCTGTTATCAGTGCAGCAGATTCGGTAGAGGTAGAGGATGCAATGAACGATTCTACCATCTATGGTGTATGCGGTGAGGGAACCTCTATGCATAGCCTGGAGCTGATTTCTGATGATGGTGACACCCTTTCGGTGTTTATTGACGATGAGAATCCTGATGTTGTTCAGGGAGGATTGCTGGCTGGCGACCGTATTGCTCTTATCGGTTATAAGGCAGAGGATGGAGAGATGATGGCCCAGAAGATTATCAACCTGACATCTCTCTTGGGTAAATGGACTTCTCTGGATAAGAATTTTGATATCTTGGAAGGTGGAGAGGTGAAGAACAATGTGAAGGCTGAAACTAATCCTTGGACTAGCTGGAAGATACTCAATGGTAAACTTTTGCTGAATAAGGATACTTTTGCCATTGACAAATTGGGTTCTGACAGTCTTATGTTGGAGAATACTCAGGGTATCTTTGTTTTCAAGCGCCAAGAGTAAGGTCATCATGTTGAACCTGTAAATTATGATTTAGTTTTGGAACCATTTAAAGTACATATATTGGGGTGTGGCAGTGCTTTGCCCACCCTTCAGCATAGTGCCTCGGCCCAGATTATTGAGATGCGTGGCAAATGCTTTATGATGGATTGTGGCGAGGGTGCCCAGATGCAGTTCCGTCGCACTCATGTTCACTTTGCTAAGATAAATGCTATCTTTATTTCGCATCTTCATGGTGATCATTGCTTTGGCTTGCTGGGACTTCTTTCTACCTTAGGTATGCTGGGCAGAACGGCTAAGTTAAAGGTATATGCGCCAGAAAGTTACGGAGATTTGTTTAAGCGTCAGATTGATTTCTTCATGCAGGGAATGGAATATGAAATCGAATTTGTTCCTGTAGATACCGAGAAGTCGCAAGTAGTATATGAAGATCATTCTGTAACCGTAGAAACCGTTCCTCTGCAGCATCGTGTGCCTTGTTGTGGTTACATTTTCAGAGAGAAACCGACATTACCTCATATCCGTCGTGATATGATAGATTATTACGAGATTCCTGTAAGCCAGATTAACAACATCAAGAATGGAGCTGACTGGACAACGAAGGAGGGGGATGTAATACCTAATGCCAGATTGGTAATGCCTGCCGCTACTCCCCGCAGTTATGCTTATTGCAGTGATACCCGGTTTGTTCCGGGGTTGGCAGAAAAGGTAAAGGGGGTTACGGTGCTTTATCATGAGAGCACCTATACTTCGGAGAATGAGGACAGGGCTAAACTCTATTATCACAGTACGGCTCGACAGGCTGCAACTATAGCCAGAAATGCGGGTGTAGGCAAACTTCTTCTGGGACATTATAGTGCAAGATATAATAATGAAGAGGTATTGTTGAATGAAGCTAAAGAGGTGTTTACGGAAAGTTATCTTACTCAGGAAGGTAAAGTGTTCTCTATAGAATAATATAGAAACAGGGCTTGAATGTACCGGGAAACAAGGTGCAGAATAGCCTTTGATCTATATAAAAATATAAAAAAAGTGCCTTGCGCCAAAAAAAGTTCATTTTTGATGCAAGGTTTTCTCTTTATATCGTTTAATCTTTAAAAAGGATTTGAAATTGGAATCGGAAAAGGAACTCTTAGACGACATCAATAGCGGCAGTCGGGCAGCCATGCACAGATTGTACGAACGCTATGTGGGGTATGCCATGGCCGTAGCGCTGAGGTATATCCCTATGCGCGATGATGCTGAAGATGTAGTGCAAGATAGTTTTATAAAAGTCTTTTCCGGCATTTCAAAGTTTGAATATCGGGGTGAGGGCGCTCTTCAGGCTTGGCTCTTGCGGATAGTGACAAATGAAGCTGTCAACTTTGTAAGGCAGCAAAAGCGCTTCACTATCGTGGACGAAGTTCCCGATGATATTGAGGATGAAGAGTCTGAAGTAGAAAGAGTTCCGCCTGCTGAACTGACAAGAATGATAGGAGAATTGCCTGATGGGTACAGACTGGTTCTTAACATGTTTGTTTTTGAACAGAAAAGCCATAAAGAAATTGCACAGCTGTTAGGCATCAAAGAAAGCAGTTCTGCTTCACAATATTTGCGGGCGAAAAAGCTGTTGGGCAAAAAGGTGAAAGATTATCTGAGCCAGGCAGATTGTAGTGATAATAAAGAGTTGAATCATATAAATGAGAAAAGTAATGAGTAACGATTGGACAAATAAACTTCGAGATCAGTTGGCTGACTACCAAGTGCCTGTCAGCCACGACTTGTGGGCTGAGATAGAACAATCGCTTGCTCAGTCTAAAAAGGTTGGTGATGAGGAAACTGATGTAAAGAAGAGACCACAGACTCGTTATGTTGTCTTGAAAAGATGGTCAGTAGCTGCAGCGATTGCTTTATTGGGAGTAGGAGGCAGTTATGTTTATCTGCATGATGATGAATCGGGGCAGGCTAACTTAGCTGTTCAGAGTTCTTTCTCTACAGCATCAGGTTCAAGCAGGACTTCTTCTGCTGTCCGTGCAGAAGCACAATCGGCAGGAAGTGAAAATGCTATCTTGCTTGCTGAAAACAATGCATCTGCACATCAGGTGAATCGCCATTCATCGGGGCGTCAATTGAACCATAGTAAATCTTCTGTCTCTTTCCAGGAGAGGACTGTTGCTGCTGATAATGAAGTAATGTTTGCAACAGAGGTAGAAATGCCAGAACAGTCTGTTAATGCAGAGGTAAATGGTCGGGAATTATCTGTTTTGCAAAAGCAAAATGAGGATTCTGAAAGACAGATGGCCGTTTCTTCTAATCATGCAACCAAGCCGTTGGAAGCAGATGGTGGGCAGAAGCTTTATGCAGGCAGGGCGCAGGATGGTCATTTTGAACGCAGTTATAAGGACAAGTATGAACAGAACTGGACCATGAACCTGTATGCAGAGAATGTAAGTCTGGGATCTGGCAGTGATGGAATGTCAAACGGCATGTATGCGTCTTCAGATCCTCTTGCTGGTGGCGGCTTTGCTGATCATGGTGTTTTCCTGGCTGCTGCTTCTCCTTTAAGATATGCAATACCGAAATATGTTGAAGCGAAACATCATGCTCCTTTGGCTATAGGTGCTCAGGTTGGTATCGGACTTGCGCCTCGTTTGTCTTTGAGTACCGGTGTCGTTTATACGCGTGTTGCTTCTGATTTCAAATCTTATGGTGCTTCAGAATTTGATACACATCAGGTTTTGCATTATGTGGGTGTTCCACTTGGTTTAAACTATGAGGTTTGGAGCACGGGAGGCTTTCATGCGTACGTAATGGCAGGTGGAGAAGCCGATTTCAACGTAAAGAATGATACAAAGGTTTCTGGTCATAAAGAGGACGTGAAACGTGATGGCGTTCAGTTCTCGGGTAAGGCTTCGCTTGGTGCACAGTATGATGTTACACCACAAGTGGGCTTCTATATTGAGCCAGGTGCAAAATATTATTTTGATAATGGCAGCGAAATAGAAAATACGTTTAAAGATAAGAAGTGGAATTTTAATCTCCAGTTCGGACTCCGTATTAATCTGAAATAGTGTTTGAGTCCAATTATTAATAAATATATGTACGAACTACATTTCATTTTATAACATTACATGCGAGAAAAGGAAAGGGCAGTCTGCGTGATGCATGGCTGCCCTTTATTGTTTCCTGTTTTCTTATTTCTTATTCAATAATTTTTCGCTCATATTGAGAGCGGCCTTTCTGCCGTCTCCCATGGCAAGGATTACTGTGGCTCCTCCTCGTACGATATCGCCGCCAGCGTAGATTTCTTTGATGGAACTCTGCATCTGGTCGTTTACGGCAATGGTGTTCTTCCGGCCGAGTTCCAAGCCTTCGATACTCTGTGGAACGAGTGGATTAGGACTTACTCCTACGGCAACAATTACCTGGTCGCACTCCAGCGTGATGGTCTCTCCTGTAGCTTCTGGACGACGACGGCCGCTGGCATCAGGTTCGCCAAGCTTCATCACATCGAGGACTACAGCCTTTACTGCGCCCTTATCGTCTGCCTCATATTCTTTAGGATTGTGCAATGTAAAGAAGTTGATTCCTTCTTCCTTGGCATGCTTCACCTCTTCGAGTCGGGCAGGCATTTCTGCCTCCGAACGGCGATATACCAAGGTTACGTCTGCTCCGAGTCGTTTTGCAGTACGGCAACTGTCCATAGCTGTATTTCCGCCGCCTACAACAACCACCTTCTTACCCAAGTTGATAGGGGTGTCGCTATGAGGATTGGCTGCATCCATCAGGTTTACACGGGTAAGATATTCGTTAGAAGACATGATGTTCAAGGCATTCTCTCCAGGAATATTCATGAAGTTTGGCAGACCCGCGCCTGAGCCAACGAAGATTCCCTTGAATCCTTGTTTTTCCAGATCTTTTACGGAAATGGTCTTGCCAACGATGCAGTCTGTAATGAACTTTACGCCCATCTTCTGAAGATTCTTAATCTCTACATCTACGATAGCATTAGGCAAACGGAATTCAGGAATACCATATTTCAATACACCGCCAATCTCGTGAAGTGCTTCGAAAACAGTAACATCGAATCCCTTCTTTGCCATATCGCCTGCAAAACTCAATCCGGAAGGTCCTGAACCAACTACGGCTATCTTGATGCCATTAGGTTCATCGCACTTTGGTACAGAGATGTTTCCACTCTGGCGTTCGTAATCGGCAGCAAAACGCTCCAGATATCCGATAGCTACAGCAGGCTCGTTCATCTTGAGATGTACACATTTGCTTTCACATTGCTTTTCCTGTGGACAAACTCGTCCGCAAACGGCAGGTAGGGCAGAGGTGTTCTTTAAAACCTTGGCTGCGGCAAGGAACTGGCCCCGCTCAATATTCTTGATGAAGGAAGGAATGTTGATACTTACCGGACAACCTTCCATACAGGTAGGCTTAGGACAGTCGAGACAGCGCTTGGCTTCGGTCAAAGCCATTTCCTTGGTTAAACCGATATTTACCTCTTCCGTACGGGTTGTGGCACGATAAAGAGGGTCAAGTTCTGGCATCTTTACGCGCTCTATAGCTGTACGTTCTTTTGCTTTCATCGAAGCGCGTAACTCCTTGCGCCACTCAGCGTTACGGTCGGTCAACTCTTCGATGCTCGCATCTGTAGGTTCTACGTCCATGATTACATCCGTAGTTTCTTTCTTCTTTCCTGCGTCTACAGTTGCAAGGTGCTCTTCGAAGTGTTCCATCTCTTCGCGTTCAACATCCTTGAAAGTGCCCATGCGCTTGAACATCTCGTCCCAATCTACCAGAGCGCCGTCAAACTCAGGACCGTCGATGCAGACAAACTTGGTCTTGCCACCGATGGTCAGGCGGCAGGCACCGCACATACCGGTTCCATCCACCATAATGGTATTGAGCGAAACATCTGTGGAAAGATTATATTTCTGGGTCAGGAGACAGCAGAACTTCATCATGATAGGAGGACCGATGGCGAAAACCTTATCGATATGCTCCTGATTGATAAACTTCTCGATTCCTACTGTTACAACACCCTTCTCGCCGTAACTTCCGTCATCGGTCATGATGATGAGTTCATCGCTAGATGCACGCACTTCATCTTCCATAATCACGAGGTCTTTGTTCCTACCCGCAATTACGGAAAGGACTCTGTTTCCTGCGGCTTTCAGTGCCTTGATGATTGGGAGCATAGGAGCTACGCCTACACCACCTCCGGCACAAATGACTGTTCCGAAGTTCTCGATATGTGTAGGATTTCCAAGTGGTCCCACCACATCGTGAATCTCATCGCCTTCATTCAATGCACAGAGTTTGGTAGATGAAAGACCTACCTTCTGCACAACCAGTGTGATGGTTCCTTTCTCAATGTCAGCATCAGCGATGGTCAGCGGCATACGCTCGCTGTTGTTGTCTACACGGATGATAACAAAGTTACCTGCCTTTCGGCTCTTGGCTATAAGCGGTGCTTCTACATCGAAGCGGAATACTTTCTCTGAGTATTGTACTTTCTTGATAATCTTGTTCATGGGCTATTATATTTCTTAATGCTGATATATTAATATTTCTGGTTCGCTGTTTAGAGTTTGCTTCATTGTACATAAAAATGCAAAAGGATAACATCGGCTACCTTTGTGGCAGTCGAAGTTATCCTCGTACAATATATGTTATTTTTGTTTTTCGAATGTTTTGTATAATCGAGAAAAACTGAAAGTCTTACCGATACTTCAAATTAATCGAAATTTTTGTCATCAAGCATCTCGAAACCGCAATATGGAACCAATACCTTAGGTACGCGGATTCCTTCTGGGGTCTGATTGTTCTCCAAGATGGTTGCTACGATACGTGGCAAGGCAAGAGCTGAACCATTCAGTGTGTGGCAAAGTTCAATCTTCTTGTCATCTGTATGGCGATAGCGGCAGTGGAGACGGTTAGCCTGATAGCTCTCGAAGTTAGACACTGATGAAACTTCCAACCAGCGGCCCTGTGCAGCACTCCATGTCTCGAAGTCGTAGCAGATAGAAGAGGTGAAACTCATATCACCACCGCAGAGACGGAGGATATGGTATGGCAATTCCAACTTCTTCAAAAGACCTTCAACATGGTCGAGCATCTCGTTCAAACTCTCGTAAGAGTGACCTGGCTTATCGATGCGAACAATCTCTACCTTGTCGAACTGGTGCAGACGGTTCAAACCGCGAACGTCCTTACCATAGCTACCTGCTTCACGACGGAAACAAGCTGAGTAAGCACAACGCTTGATAGGGAGATCTTTCTCATCGAGAATAACATCGCGGAAGATGTTGGTTACAGGAACCTCAGCAGTAGGGATAAGGAAGAGATTATCCAGATTAGCATGATACATCTGACCTTCCTTGTCTGGCAACTGACCGGTACCACGACCAGAGTCCTCGTTTACTACGTAAGGAGGCTGAATCTCCAGATATCCGCTCTTGCGAGCCTCATCGAGGAAGAATGCCTCAAGCGCACGCTGGAAACGAGCCATCTTGCCGATATATACAGGGAAACCTGCGCCAGTAATCTTAACGCCGAGGTCGAAGTCAACAAGATTGTATTTCTTCAAGAGATCCCAATGGCAGAGAGCATCCTCGCCGAGGTTTGGCTTTTCGCCGCCTTCTTTCACAACAACGTTGTCGGCTGCGTCCTTACCTTCAGGAACCTGCTCGCAAGGGATATTAGGAATTTCGAGCAACTGGTTGGTCATATCGTTCTGTGCTTTCTCCATGATCTCTTCAAGAGCCTTAGCGTCTGCCTTGAGCATAGCTACCTGAGCCTTTGCGCTCTCAGCTTCCTCTTTCTTACCTTCCTTCATAAGGGCACCAATCTGCTTAGCAAACTGGTTAGCCTGCTGCTTGTTGTTATCCAACTTCTGCTGAGCTTCACGACGAATCTTGTCGTACTCCAAAACTTTCTCTACGGCCTCACGAGCATTTGGAAAATGCTTCTTTTCGAGACCCTTAACTACACGTTCAGTTTCCTCACTGATAAGTTTAAGTGTAAGCATAAAATGTCTTTTAATTAAATAATTTACTATTTGTAGGCAAAAGTACAAAAAATATTTGTGATAGCGTAAAAAAATGCTGACTTTTTTACAGGGAAGGGTAGAATTAAAGTTTTTTTTGTGGTTTTATAGGGTTAAGGAGCTTAGAAAGGGGGTGGTGTAATCCTTGCCTAAAAACTTATATAAACGAAGAAAGCCTGCTCTAGGTATGAGCAGGCTTCTATGTTGTTTGTTTGGAATAGTTTTTTCTAAAACTTTAAAAATTAAGCGTCAGCTTTTTTGGTCTTCTCAGCGTAAACCTCTGGAGAGAGAACAGAAACTGTACTCTTGTCCTTGCGGCCCTTGTGGAAGTAAACGATACCATCTGTCAAAGCATACAATGTATCATCCTTACCCTGAGCTACATTCTCACCTGGGAAGTGCTTGTTACCACGCTGGCGAACGATGATGTTACCTGCGATGATGCTCTGACCACCCCAGATCTTAACGCCTAATCTTTGTGAAGCTGATTCACGACCGTTCTTAGAACTACCAACACCTTTCTTATGTGCCATTTTCTAATTCCTCCTAATTTTAAGCGATTACAGATTTGATTGATACTTCAGTGAACTGAGTACGATGACCGTTCTTCTTGCGATAGTCCTTGCGGCGCTTCATCTTGAAGACGATTACCTTGTCACCCTTTACGAGTGGGTTCACTACTTCTACTACTACTTTTGCACCCTCTACAGCTGGTGCACCGACAGTGATTGAGCCGTCTTTGTCAACGAGCAAAACCTTGTCGAACTCAACAGTCTGACCTGCCTCAACATCCTTGATGTGATGTACGAAGAGCTTCTTGCCCTCCTCAGCCTTGAACTGCTGACCGTTAATTTCTACAATTGCGTACATTTAATTAATTATATAAACGGGTTTCTTCGGGAGGCGTCCTGCATTGTGCCGGATCTTCTTTGAGCCCCTTCGAACTAAACTTTTCTGTAACATTTGCCCAATCCATGAGCATTCGGGGTGCAAAATTACAAATTATCTTTGATATGAACAAAATGTTGGGGAAATAAAGATTGCTTTTTAGAAAGATTTAACAGAAAAGCCTGTTTTTGTAACTACTCAGCACCCCTATAGAAAACTTCTCGTTAATAAAGCATAAACTTGATTTTGCTTATTTTCATCATC
>ENA-UERY01000967-UERY01000967.1-human-gut-metagenome-genome-assembly--contig:-NODE-967-length-20406-cov-8.306065_pt1 | contig 20406 bp, 20 predicted proteins | sample MGYA00242989_ERZ507990 | MGnify/ENA primary metagenome ERZ507990 (study PRJEB26167, sample SAMN06115529) | human gut metagenome | host: Homo sapiens | place: China:Fujian | collected 2015-08-26...
CAACTCTGCCGGACGGCGGGTGTGGGGATTTATGGGTGTGGAAGCTGTGGCAAGACCTCATATAAATGGGTTTTACGGAGATTCGCCGTGTACGTACGTACCGGAGGACATTCCGGAGGAATGGCGGCAGGTCGAGTAAATCCCATTGCTGGTACGTATGTACGCAGCAAAAGAGCGTGAAACGCTCGTTATAGAAACAGCACACATCCTCTCGTTCGGGCTGTTTCTATGTTCACAGGCTTTTGAAAAAGTGTCTGTGGACACCGGCTGCAAGAGGAAGTTGACACAGAACAGCTTCATGCAGACGGGGCTGACCATAGGAAAAGGCGCAGACATTTTCGCCTTGGTCAGCAGAGGTCACCGCAGTGACCGCATTCCCCCTCGGGAGAGCCCTCGGAGAGCCCACGGCACTTTGCAGCCAGTATGGATGAAAGTGTCATAGTGGGTTATTACACTTTGAAAAAGTGCCTCTCCGTAGTTCTCCGCTGTCTGCAAATCTCAAAGAAAGGACAAAAATTCTATGGCAAGAAATGATGGAATAGACCGTACCGTAGCCAGAAATCAGGACTTGGAAACGCCTGCGGATGTGGCGAAGGTACAGGAACACAATGAGCGTGAAAAGGACAGCTACAGCAATCAGGACATCGTGCCGGAACGCACTTCTCTGAACGTCCATTTCAAAGCACCCACGGACGATTATGTAAAAATGTTTGAGCAGATGGAACAGGATGGTGTGATCTCCACCAGAGGTCTGAAACCCGATGCCGTCAAATACGGCGAGCTGGTTTTCGATGTGAACTCCGCTTACTTCTACAACCGCGGCGGCTATGAATTTGCAAAACAATTTTATGCCGATGCCTATAAAGCCGCTGCGGAGATCGTAGGTGGTGAGCAGTATATCCTCTCCGCTGTGATGCACGCCGATGAGCGCAACCGAGCAATGTCCGAAGCTTTGGGCGAAGATGTGTACCACTACCACCTTCATGTGGTTTATATCCCGGTGGTGGAAAAGCAGATCCTTTGGTCGAAGCGATGCAAGGATGAAGCCCTCCGGGGAACCGTTAAGGAGGTCATCACACAGGTCAGCCGCAGTAAGAAATGGGAGTCCAAGCCGGTGCTTGACGAGGACGGTAATCCAATGTTGAACGCAAGAGGAAAAAAGATTTTGAGGTCATCCTACAGTGTGTTGCAGGATGACTTTTTTCATTTCATGCGAGTTGCCGGATATACCGATCTGGAGCGTGGAGAACGTGGAAGCACCGAGGAACATCTGACTGTGACCCAGTTCAAGGTGCAGGCAGAACAGCAGCGGCTGGAAACTGTGGCCGGACAGGTGGCACAGGTGGAGCGGGGTTTGGAGAATGCCAAAGCTGCCACGGAGAAGCAGAAACAGAAACTGGAAGCTCTGCAAAAGGAAACCAAAACAGCAAAGACCGTTGCTCTGACGGTGCAGGAGATTGAAACAATGGGCAAAAAAGCCACATTCGGAAACAATGTTGTGCTGACTCCGGATGAATGCGACACGCTCAAACACTATGCGGTCAATGGTATTATTGCCAATGCTGACAACAAGCGACTGAAAGAAAAATTGGCTTCCGCAGAAAAGACGGTTTCCATCTGGAAGCAGCGGTATGAAGCGGTAAGCGAAAAATATATGGAACTCAAACAGAAAGCCCAACCCTTTCTGGATGCACTGGAAATCGCATCCGAAAAGGTTCGGGCTTTTATCAATTCTATCCTCATCAGAGGAAAGGAAACACAGGAACACGAACACCCTGCCCGGAAGCGTGGACAGGATATGGAACTTTGATGGAGGAATCGCCTATTGAAGAAATATTATGAGGAAGCGAAATATAATGCGGCATTTGACCGCTGTGTGGATGTTATGAGCCAGATGCTCCAGAAATATGGACATCAGGTTTTGGATAAATTGGAACAGGACGCTCCGCAGGAAGTGGAGCATTCCGAGGAAAGTAATCAAGCACAGCCTTTGACGGATAAGGCTGCGTAAAATCTCGCAATTTACACGTTGCGTATTCGTTACAGCTATGCTATAATGATTACGCAACGTGTACTTTTTGCTTTTGTGGAGAAAAGACGGATGGATTGTAAAAACAGAATTATAAAGTTGCGTGAAAGCACAGGACTGAACCGGAAAGATTTTTGCAAGCTCGTCCATATTCCTTACCGGACTATGACTGAATGGGAATTGGACAACCGCCATGCACCGGATTATGTGCTGTGGCTTTTGGAGTATTATATCCGCAACGAGGGACTTATGGTAAAAGGAAGGAATGAGGGAGGTGGAGATTCTGAAAAAGAAACAACTTAAATGCTATCTTTATACAAGAGTGTCCACCTCGATGCAGGTTGACGGATACAGTTTGGATGCCCAACGTGACAAGCTACGGAAGTATGCGGCATACGAGGATATGATCGTTGCCGGGGAGTATTCTGACGAGGGATTTTCCGGCAAGAACATCCAAGGGCGGCAGGACTTCCAACGGATGCTGAACGATATCCAGGACGGCAAAGATGATGTTTCTTATGTGCTGGTCTTTAAGCTGTCCCGATTTGGCAGAAATGCGGCGGATGTTCTGAACTCTTTGCAGCTCATGCAGGATTTCGGTGTTAATCTGATCTGCGTGGAGGATGGCATCGACAGCTCCAAGGATGCCGGAAAGCTGATGATCTCTGTGCTGTCTGCGGTGGCAGAGATTGAGCGAGAAAATATCCGCACACAGACAATGGCAGGACGGGAGCAAAAGGCTCGTGAGGGCAAATGGAACGGCGGTTTCGCTCCCTATGGATACAAACTGGAAAACGGAAACCTTGTCATTGCAGAGGATGAAGTGGAAGTAATTCGTGTCATTTATGACCGCTACATTCACACTAATGAGGGTGTTGCAGGAGTTGCAAAATATCTGAACCGCAATGGTTATGTAAAGAAACTAAGACAGAATAATACCATTCCGGGATTTTCAAGAGATTTTGTGAAAAATGTATTGTACAATCCTGTTTATATGGGAAAGATTGCTTACGGCAGACGAAGAACAGAAAAGAAACAGGGTACAAGAAACGAGATGCACGTGGTTGAGCAGTCGGAGTTCCCGGTTTATGAAGGACAGCACGAAGCTATCATTTCCGAAGAAGATTGGCATCTGGCACAGGAAAAGCGCAAGATCAATTCTTTCAAGCGGGAAAAGGTCAACAATCCAGACCATGCACACATCCTGTCCGGTATCTTGAAATGCCCATGCTGCGGTAAGAGTATGTACGGCAATATCGCCAAGGCGCACAGCAAGGACAAAAAAACACGGTATTATTACTACTGCAAAAATACGGTTACACCTACCGGGCATGAGTGCAGCTTCCGTCTGAATATCGAGCAGACGGAAATCAATAAATTTGTGGCGAAGATTATTTCTGCTATGGTTAACAATCCCCGGTTTGTGGAAGCGATTCAAGCGAAAATCGGAACGGCGGTTGATACAGAGGATATGGAAAAGCAGATCGCCGTTCTGCAAGGGCAGCTAAAGCAAGCCTTTGGAACGAAAAGTCGCTTGGAGCGTCAGATGGATACCTTGGACATCAACGATGTCCACTATGACAGAAAGATTTTAGACTTGCAGCGCCGCTATGATGAGCAGTATGATACCATAGAGGAAATCGAAGTTCAGATTGGCGAATTGCAAAGTCAGATCCGCAACATACAGCAGGAGAAGATTTCCGGTGACAATATCTATCGCTTGTTACTGGCATTTGATGAAGTCTACCATTCCGCAACGGAAGCGGAGCAGAAGGAGTTTATGAAGGCCTTTATCGAGCGAATTGAGATGTTCCCGGAGAAAAGGAAAGATGGAAGCTGGATAAAGAAGATCGTATTCAATTTTCCTGTGCCTGTTGATGGTGAGGAAGTGAAAGAACTTCCCTTGGAAACTGAAACAACTGTTGAGACGGTATGCTTATTGTCCAAACTTCAAAGCAAGGAACATATCGAGATCGAAGTGACTATGGACGAGATGGATTTGACTTCGGCTGAGAGTAAAGCAACCTACGAGGAAATCCGGGAATACGTTTTCGAACATACCGGACTGAAAGTCAGCCACCTCTATATCGCACAGGTGAAGCAGAAATACGGCATCATTGAGCGTGAGAACTACAATAAGCCGAAATCCGAAAACGCCAAGCAGCCCCAATGCCCACCGGAGAAGGAAAAAGCGATCACGGAGGCATTACGTCACTTTGGGATGATTTGAGGCAGATGTCTTAATCATTAAAGGAACGGTGAGGGTATGAAGTACAAAATTGCAATCTGCGATGACTCCGGTGCGGACAGACAGTTTGTTTTGAATATGGTGCGCGCTTGGGCCTCGTCCGCCGGTCACACGGTGCATATCGACGATTTTCCCTCCGCCGAGAGCTTCCTGTTCCGCTACGCAGAAGAAAGCGACTACGACATTCTCCTGCTGGATATCGAAATGGGCGCGATGGACGGCGTCACGATGGCAAAAGAGCTTCGCAAGAGCAACGACACGGTGCAGATCATCTTCATCACCGGCTATTCTGATTATATTTCAGAGGGCTACGAGGTGGCGGCGCTCCACTATCTGATGAAGCCTGTGAAGGAAGAAAAGCTCCGGTCGGTGCTGGACCGCGCCGTGGAAAAGATAACAAAAAACGAACGGGTCTTGCATTTCGAGGCCGGCGGAGAAATGGTGCGTGTGCCGATTTATCAGATTCGATATGCAGATGTGCTCGGCAACTATGTGACCGTTCACGCGCGAACGGATGTGACGGTGAAAATGACATTGGGCGAGCTTGAAAAGCAACTCGACGAGTGCTTCTACCGCGTGGGGCGCTCTGCGCTCGTGAATCTGACGCAGATCAGCCGCGTCACCAAGACGGAGATCCGGCTCAGCGACGGAACCGCCATCCCGCTGCCGAGGGGCGCGTATGAGGGCGTCAACCGTGCCATTATCAACATGAGGTAAGGCGTATGGAATTGTTTGCAAAGAAAATCGAAAAGCAGCTCGCCTCCTATCAGCAGGAGCTGATCGAAACGCATTACCGGGAGGTAGACAATATGTACCGCCAGATCCGCGGCTGGCGGCACGACTACCGCAACCATATTCAGACCATGAAGGCTTACGCTGCCGCGGGAGATTGGGACGCCATCCGAAACTACCTCGACCTGCTGGACACCGATCTGCAAACCGTGGACACGGTCATCAAGACCGGCAATCCCATGACCGACGCCATCTTGAACTCCAAAATCTCCCTTGCAAAGGCGAAGGGCATCGAGGTCGCGGCGGATGCCCACATCCCCGTCAGGCTGAAGTCCTCGGAGATCGATCTCTGCTGCATCCTCGGCAATCTCTTTGACAACGCCATTGAGGCCAGCATGAAGCTGCCGGAGGATAAGCGCCTCATCCGGGTCTATATGGATATGAAAAACACCCAGCTCTACATCTCCTTCACCAACTTTACCGCCGGGAAGAAAATGCAGAAGGAGGGAGGGCTGTTCCGCAGCACCAAGGGCGAGGGGCATGGCTTTGGCCTTGTTCGCATCGACGCCATTGTGGAGCGGCTGGACGGATACATCAGCCGCAACAGCGAGGACGGTGCATTCACCACTGAAATACTGCTTCCGCAGGAGTGAGAGCTGCAATTCATCCCCCGGAAAAAGCGATTCGTCCCCGGAATCAACCGGGGACGATTTTTTTCTGCTATGCTATGCGCGTGAGGTGAAACGACATGAAACACAGAGAAAAACCGAAGTACAGCGTCCGGCAAAATGTCTGCTTTATGGTGCGGACCGCTTGGGAGAAGCGCAGGAGAGTGCTGCTCCTTTGCGTTGTGGTCGCGGCCATCAAAGTGGCGTTGGATTTGGCGCAGCTCTATGTCACACCGGAAATTCTTACGAGGGTGGAGCAGGGCGTTCCCGTGGGGGAGTTGCTGACAACTATCGGATTTTTCACAGCGGCACTTCTTCTCTTACAGGGGGCTGCGGCGTATTGCGATGCCATCCGGATGCCCGGTGAGGTCGATGTTCGCTGTGCCATCATCCGCATGATCTCCCGGAAAAGCTGCGAGACCTCCTACCCAAATGTCCACGACTCCAAAATTCTGAAGCTGGAGGAGCAGGCGCAGCGGGCCACCAGCGGCAACGACGATGCGGCGGAGCATATTTGGCGAACGCTGACGGAGCTGCTGGCAAATCTCGGCGGCTTTGCCGTATATCTGCTGCTGTTCTCCCGCTTGAGCCGCTTTTTGATCCTGCTGGTGGTGCTGACCGCCGCAGCAGACTTCTTCGTTTCCCACTACATCAGTGAGTGGGAGTACCGCCACCGGGATGAACGGGAACAGTATGACAAGGAACTGCACTATTTTCTGACGCAGCCTCGGCAGATACAGCTTGCCAAGGACATCCGCGTCTTTGGTTTAGTCCCTTGGCTGCGGGAATTGCGGGAAAAATCCATGAAGGCACTCTCCGCCTTCATCGCCCGCCGGGAAAGGACTTATCTCTGGGCTAATGTGGCTGACGTGGCGCTGACGCTTCTTCGCAACGGCATCGCGTATGCGTATCTGATTCGGCAAACTCTGGTACATGGCTGGCCTGCATCGACATTTTTGCTCTACTTTACCGCCGTCAGCGGCGCTGCATCGTGGGTGACCGGCATCCTGACCCAGTGCAGCCAACTGCATAAGGAGAGCATCGACCTGTCCAAAATACAGGAATATCTGAACATTCCGGAGCCGTTTCAGTTTGAGGGCGGAGCGCAGCCGCCCGCAGCCGACGGATATGAGCTGCGGCTGGAGAACGTGTCCTTCCACTATCCGGGCACGGAGAGGGATATTCTCAGACACATAGACCTGACCATCCATCCCGGCGAAAAGCTGGCGGTGGTGGGCTTGAACGGTGCGGGCAAGACCACCATGGTTATGCTGCTTTGCGGCTTCTACGACCCCACCGAGGGGCGCGTGCTGCTAAACGGGCAGGATATTCGTGAATTTGACCGCAGCGCGTATTACCGCCTGTTTTCCGCTGTATTTCAGGGGTTTTCCATTTTGGATACCACCATTGCGGAATGTGTTGCCCAGACCACCGAGCATATCGACAGAGTAAAAGTCGATCACTGCCTTGCACAGGCCGGCTTGACAGAGGCTATTGCCAAATTCCCCCAAGGGGTGGATACCCACTTTGGCCGGGAGGTGTATCTGGACGGCGTACAGCTCTCCGGCGGCCAGACCCAGCGGCTGATGCTGGCGAGAGCGCTTTATAAGGACGGGCCCATCCTCGTTCTGGACGAGCCTACGGCGGCGCTGGACCCCATTGCGGAAAACGATATTTACCAAAAGTACAGCGATATGACGGCAGGTAAGACCTCCGTGTTCATCTCCCACCGGCTGGCGTCTACCCGCTTCTGTGACCGCATCCTCTTTATAGCAGACGGCGGCATCGCCGAGGAGGGTACCCACAAGGAGTTACTGGCAAAGGGCGGTGCTTATGCGGAGCTATTTGCCGTGCAGAGCCGCTATTATCAGGAAGGAGGTGTGCAGGATGAAGAAGAAAGCTGAGGGCATGAGCCTGCGGGAGACCTTTGCCATCCACCGCCGGGCGGCACGAGATATGCGCCGGATCGCACCGGGCTGCTTTATGCCGTTTATCCTCTGTGCTGTTGTGGAGGCAGCATCGCCCTATGCGGTCATCTGGCTCTCCGCCCGGCTTGTCGATGAACTATCCACCCTTCGCAGACCGGAGATTCTGGCCAAATGGGTCCTTTGGATCGTAGCGGTCAGTGCTGCGGCAGAGCTGCTCAAGGCCGTGCTGGAGAGGTGGAAAAATGTCCGGAGCGAACTGCTTGACAGACAGAAAGAAGTTTTGTATACCGAGAAATTTCTGCGGATGGATTATGCCGACTGTGACAGGCAGGAAACACGTGATCTGTTCTCTCAGATCCGGCAGAATGCCGACTGGTCCGGTTGGGGCTTTGCCCATCTCAAGCTGTACTATACGCAGGCAGTCCAAGGCATCACCGGCATTTTAGGGGCTGCCGCCTTGACGGTGAGCCTGTTCACCCGGCAAGTCCCGACCTCGGCGGGAAAATTGACCACTCTCAATCACCCGCTTTTCCTTGTGGGCATCCTTCTGCTGATTGCCGCCGTTACCTGCCTTGGTCCGGCGCTGGTCGGCAGAGCCTATTCTGCCTGGAACACGCTGGCAGAGCAGGTATGCTTCGGCAATCGCGTGTTCAGCCACTTCGTTTTCATGCAGCCGGGGGACAAGGAAAAAGACATGGATCGCAGAATGTACCGCCAGAGCGAACTGGCGGAGCATTATGTCCGCACAGTGAATATCTTCGGCGTCGGCTCTCCCGTGGCAAAGGCGTCCCAAACCACTGTGGGACTGAGCAAGGCGCTGGCCGCCTCTCTATCCGCTGTTCTCTCCGGCGTTGTGTATGTGTTCGTATGCTTGAAGGCGCTGGGCGGTGCCTTCGGCATCGGCAGCGTGACCCAGTATGTCAGCGCCGTGACCACATTTTCCGGCAACGCCGCCCTGCTACTGAGCACCGTCAGTCATATGCGGGCCAATGCTGAGTTCCTCAAGGCCATCTATACGTTTCTCGACATTCCCAATTCCATGTATCAGGGGAGTCTCACCACCGAAAAGAGGTCGGATCGTCAGTATGACGTGGAGTTTCGGGATGTATCCTTCCGTTATCCCGGCTCGGACATCTGGGCGCTGCGCCATGTGAATATGAGGTTCAAGGTCGGAAAAAGGCTTGCCATCGTGGGCGAAAACGGCAGCGGCAAGACCACCTTCATCAAGCTCCTGTGTCGCCTGTACGACCCGCAGGAGGGGCAGATTTTGCTCAACGGCATCGACATCCGCAAGTACCGCTATGACGATTACATGGGAATATTTTCCGTGGTATTTCAGGATTTCCAGCTCATCTGCCAGCCTTTGGGTGCGAATGTGGCGGGCAGCATGGAATATGACCGTGACCGGGCAAGGAAAGCTCTGATCGATGCAGGCTTCGCAGACCGTCTTGCAGCGATGGAAAAGGGTCTGGACACCATGCTTTACAAAAATCTCTCCGAGGACGGTGTCGAGGTTTCCGGCGGCGAGGCGCAGAAGATCGCCATTGCCCGCGCACTCTATAAGGACGCGCCCTTCATCATCCTCGACGAGCCAACGGCGGCGCTGGACCCCATCGCCGAGGCAGAGATCTACAGTAAGTTCGATGAGATCGCAGGCAATAAGACTGCCATCTATATCTCCCACCGCCTGTCCTCCTGCAAATTCTGCGACGAGATCGCCGTGTTCCACGAGGGCGCGGTCATTCAGCAGGGCAGTCACGCCGAATTGCTCGCCGATCGGGGTGGCAAATACTACGCGCTCTGGAACGCACAGGCGCAGTATTATACGGAGTGAAGCTGCTCTGTGCGTCAGAAAGAAACCGCTGTAATCCCCATCCCGCGCAGGATGGAGATTACAGCGGTTTTGTGTTTTCAGAGCAGACATTGCAAGCTGCATTTTGGCAGTTTGTATATGCACCTGCGAGGAAAATGAGAGATTGCAAAGGGAGGCCTCGCCTGTCGACTCGGTCAGCGCTTCAAAGCGTTTCACGCTTTGAGGTCTCCACCGGAGACCCACGCCTCTTTGCTGCTGGGTTTCCAATAGGGGCGAGCAGCATCCCTGTTGGCACACGATTTTCCGCAGGAAAGTCTAGTGTGTTATACCTTTGCTTCTATCTGGCGCGGAAAAGGGGTTGGCGGCATACTCTGCAACAGGACAGAGTGTGGCGGCAAACGCTTTTTCGCGGCAGTAGGACAGGCGGGTTTTGTGACGTGAGTTGCGGCACAAATGCAGGATTTTTGAGAAGCAAAATCCGACTGGCCGGAAAAGGAAGCAGAGGTATATAAAAGCCCCCGTCCCGCCGCAGCGCCGCCTTTGTTTCAGTGTTTCTTCCGCTTCCCTTTGCCGTGGGTCATGGTCGTTTTCCCGCGCTGGCTGATGGGGCTTTTCAGGTACTTGGACTTTTTAAGTCCGCTGATGATTGAGACAAATTCTTCCTTTGTAAGTGTGTCATAATCAAGCCCAATCGTTGCCATGAACGCACGGATTTGTTTTTCCTCGGAGCTTCCCTCAAAGTTCATTGCCTCCCGTAACTGGTTCTGCATATTTTCTGCAAAGGAGACTTCATCCGCAGTCATGGTATCGGGGCGGTGTTCACTCCGAATGTCACGGAGAATGCCTTTCAGGTCATCCGCAATCAGGCTTCCGAAATATTCATCTTCCCGAATTTGTGCCACTTCTAATGTCCGCAGATGCAGATCATTTTCCTCGCCGCCATTTTTTATCAACGCCATCTGCCGGACGGCTTCCAGCACGGCGTTCATATCGTTGACCCGCATATCTGCGATCCGGTCAACGTAAATCTCAGCATCCAGCATGAAGCGCTGGAAATCCTTGTGGCAGATCAGCTCCGACAGCAGCCGGTGGTTGAACTTGCCTGTTTTTAATACATCAATCGAAGCATCACTCAAATGCAGCTCATGCAGAGCTGTGTTTGGGTGATTTTTTGTTTCCGTCTGTCCCATCAGATAGTCGCAGGAAACACCGTAATAGTCAGCCAGCACCAAGATGCTGTACGGGCTGATGTCCTTGCCGTTATCCGATTCATATTTGCCAAGTGCGGATTTCGAGATACCCACCTCGGCGGCAAGCTGCTCCAAGGTCAGCTTTCGTTCTACTCGTAAATCTTTCAACCGCTCTCCGATTGTCAGCTTGACTTGCATACAACAGCCTCCTTTTCCATTTTTCTGTATTATATCATGCTTTTTCGTTTTTGTCTCAAAGCGTGGAAAAATCCTACTTTCATCCGACTTTTCCTACCTCTTGGATATACGGGAAAGAGCCTGTTTTCTTACTAAAATTTAGACGTAAACCACGCAGCACCTTGAAAATTTCATGATCGTCCGATGAGGATATGTTTTCCGGCGAAGTACCGCATTCCGCGTGCCAAGGAGAACGAAACGCCGGAGTGAGATTCTCGGGCAGGAACGGCATCGGGCAGAACGGCGAAGTTCAATTATTTTATAGGAGGAAACAGGTATGGATTTATTTACACAAATCAAGAAGGCAATTTCCGTGAAAGAGGCTGCCGAATACTACGGATTGGAAGTAAACCGCGGCAACATGGTCTGCTGCCCCTTCCACGCCGACCACACGCCCAGCATGAAGCTGAATGAGGATTACTTCTACTGCTTCGGTTGCGGGGCAACTGGTGACGTGATCGACCTTGTTGCAAGGCTGTTCAACCTGAGCAGCTATGGTGCGGCGAAGAAGCTGGCGTATGACTTTGGGATTGACCCGGACAAGCCCCCGGCTACGGCAGCGCTGCGGAAGCCGCAATACCTGCTGGCAAAGGCGTTCCAGAGAGAGGAACTGCACTGTCGGTGGGTATTATGCGATTATCTGCACCTTCTGGAAAACTGGATGGTGCAGTGCGCACCCGAAACACCGGAGGATACTCTTGATGACCGTTTTGTGGAAGCCTGCCAGATGCTCGATTATATCGAGGATCTGACAGATATTTTAACCTTTGCGGAGTTGGAAGTTCGTGTGAAAACCGTGGATATGCTCCAAAAGGACGGCATGATTGACCGGCTGGAAGAACGCCTGAAAAGGCTGGAAAAGGAGGTGGATGCCCATGACGAAGCGGAAATCGCTTGATAGGAATACTCCTATTTGGTTTGACGGCACAAATATCAATGAGGCGCTGTTTTGCGACGAGTTTCTGAGCAGCCGGAAAATCATCTTTGCCAACGGCGCGTTCTTTACGCCCGACGGCAGAGTGACCGATGATCTGCCGCTTCGTGGCGAAATCTACGAGGAACTGAAATGCTGCGCCGTGAACAACATCCCACGGAAGATCACCAACATTCTGGAAGTGATGAAGCTGGCGGCTCATGTAGAGGATTTCGCGCCGGAGACTGACAAAATCCATCTGGCGAACGGCGCATTGACATTAGATGGTAACTTCACCGAGGGCAGACCTGATATTGTGCGGAGCAGACTGCCGGTAGCATACCGCCCGGATGCCCCAGCGCCTGAACGCTGGTTCTCCTTTTTGGACGGGCTGCTGTATGCAGAGGATATTCCCACCTTGCAGGAGTTCATCGGCTATTGTCTGATCCCCAGCAACAAAGGGCAGCGCATGATGGTGATTAAGGGAAACGGCGGCGAAGGAAAATCGCAGATCGGCGCAGTGCTGGGTGCGCTGCGTGGCAGCAACATGAAGGATGGCAGCATCGGCAAAATTTCTGAAAACCGTTTTGCCCGTGCGGATCTGGAACACATTCTGCTGTGCGTCGATGACGATATGCGGATGGAAGCGCTGCGGCAGACCAATTATGTCAAGTCCATCGTGACCGCCCAAGGCAAGATGGATCTGGAGCGCAAAGGCAAGCAGAGCTATCAGGGGTGGATGTTTGCCCGCCTGCTGGCGTTCTCTAACGGCGATCTGCAAGCACTATATGACCGGAGCGACGGATTTTACCGCAGACAGCTTGTTCTGACCACCAGGGAAAAGCCTGCGGGACGGATAGATGATCCTGACCTTGCCGAAAAAATGAAGGCGGAGGTCGAGGGTATCTTCCTGTGGGCGTTTGAGGGCTTACAGCGACTTGTTGCCAACAATTTCAAATTCACAGAAAGCCAGCGCACACGGGATAACCGGGAGGCGGTCAAGCGGGATAACAACAACGTCTTTGATTTTCTGGAATCTGAGGGCTACATCCGGCTGAAAGCAGACTGTACCATCAGCTCTAAAGACTTGTACGAAATTTACCGGATGTGGTGCGAGGAAAACAATCTGACACCGCTGAAGCGCCGCAGTTTCAGTGAGAGTGTGATTGCGAACCAAAGCAAGTACAATCTTGAATACTGCAACAAAATCACCAACGCTGCCGGTCGGCGGGTCTGGGGCTTCTTCGGGATTGAAGCGGTTGCTAGACCCAATATCAACGGGTTTTCCGACATTTCGGAGCATACGTACGTACCGGAGGACTGGCGATGATTTTTCTGCGACTGTGCTGTGTACGTATGTACGCAGCGTTTTGCCACGAACGCCGCTATATAGGAAGAATGCTGACCGGCAAAGCCTATATTTTTTGGGGGAAAATCAAGGCAAGTGAAATCCGCAAATGATTTGACCGATGGCAGAAATGGTTTCACGAAATCGTGCTGCTTGGAACCGTGTACCGGCTTCACGGATGGGCGTGACCCTGCACGATTTCGAGAAAAGCCACACGTTCCCGGAAAGTCGATGCCATGCATCTGCGAGGAATGCATCGACTGCGGAATTTCCAGTGGATTTTGGAGAGACAGAATATTTCACCAGACAGCGAAGCCGATTTGCAAAAGCGTGCATCGGCTTCGCTGTTCTCATAACAAGAATTTAGGGAGGATTTGAATATGAGTGTACGCAATGAAATCAAGGCACAGATCGTCCGTTCCGGTTTTACCATGCAGGAGGTTGTTGACCTATTACATGATGAATATGGCTGGTCGGACAGTGTTTCCAATCTGTCTGCCAAGCTGCAAAGGGAGAGTATCCGCTATAAGGAGGTCGTGGAGCTGGCTGACGTGCTGGGCTGCGACATCGTGTGGGTGAAGCGAGGGGCGCGCCGATGAAAGCACAGTACGCCATTCTCCGCTTTGCCAAGTACAAGGGGCCGGAAATCGGGCATATTGAGTCCCACAACGAGCGTACCAAGGAGAAATACGCCAGCAATCCCGACGTGGACACGTCCCGCAGTCACCTGAATTTTCATCTGGTGACGCCGCAGCGCAAGTACCGCGCCGAAGCGGAAAAACAGATCGCGGAGGTGGGCTGCCGTACTCGCTCCGACAGCGTGCGCGTGGTGGAGGCGCTGGTAACAGCCAGTCCGGAGTTTTTCAGAGGCAAGAAGCGCAGCGAGATCAAAGCCTATTTTGCTGAAGCGTTGGACTTCATCAAGCAAAACCAGAAGCCAGAAACAATCATATCCGCTGTGGTGCATATGGACGAGAAAACGCCCCATATGCACCTTTGCTTTGTCCCACTGACAGAGGACGGGAGGCTCTGTGCCAAGGAAATCGTAGGCAATAAGAAGAAGCTGACACAGTGGCAGGACAGGTTTTGGGAGCATATGGTCAAAAAATACCCCGATTTGGAGCGCGGCGAGAGCGCCAGCGAAACCGGGCGCGACCACATCCCGCCACGGGTGTTCAAAGAAATGACGCGCCTGACAAAGCAAAAAGCCAAGCTGGAAGAATTGCTTTCAGGCGTCAATGCGTTCAATGCCAAAGGAAAAGCAGCAGAAATCGGCGCTTTTTTGGACAAGTATATTCCTGCTGTGGAGCAGATGCACACGACACTGAAAAAGTACAATACGGCGTTCACGGTCACGACTGCCGAAAATAAAAAGCTGAAAAAGAAAACGGAGCAGTTGGAGCAGTCGCTGGACAAAGCCACGCAGGAAAGCACCTTGAAAAAGCTGGCTGACGCCAAGCTGCATCGGGATTATGAGGATGCCGTCGCCGTGCTGGATCGTATTCCGCAGGAAGTGCTGGCGGCATATACACACAGAACGGAGAAAGAGAGGGAGAGTGCCTATGGTAGATGAATGGAGCGGCTTCGCCGCTTTGCTGGCATATTTGATTGAAAAGTATGCCGTGGTTCTGAATCTTGACGCGCTGCCCGATCTCGTCATAGAGGAAGCTGTGTCTGAAAAAGATGATACCGATAAGGATATTCATGAAAACGATATTGAACCCGTGAAAGCGGCATGATATAATTATCATGAAATAAGTGTCCAAACTCCCATTGCGGGAGCAAAAGCTCCTGTAATGGCAGAAAACGAGGTGAAGTAACCATGGAACGCTGGGAGAATGAGCAGAACAATTCTGAAATGATGATTTATACCACAGAGGATGGCTTGACAAAGATCGAAACGACCTTTGATGGCGATACGGTTTGGCTGTCCATTGACCAGATGGCGGAGCTGTTTCAGAGAGACAAGTCTACCATTTCCAGACATATCAAGAACATTTTCGCTGAGGGCGAATTGAAACGAGAAGCAGTTGTTGCAAATTTTGCAACAACTGCCGCTGACGGCAAAATTTATCAGGTGGATTACTATAATCTCGATGTCATCATTTCTGTCGGCTACCGTGTGAAATCTCAGCGCGGCGTGCAGTTCCGCATCTGGGCAACGGGAATTTTGAAGGAGTATATGCGAAAAGGCTTCGCGCTGGACGATGAGCGCCTGAAAAATCTGGGCGGCGGTGGCTACTTCAAGGAGCTGTTGGAGCGTATCCGCGACATCCGCGCTTCCGAAAAGGTGTTTTACCGTCAGGTGCTTGAAATCTACGCCACCAGCATTGACTATGACCCAAGAGCGGAAATCTCTATTCAGTTTTTCAAGAAAGTCCAGAACAAAATCCACTATGCCATTCACGGGCAGACAGCGGCGGAGGTCATTTACACACGTGCCGACGCGGAGAAGGAATTCATGGGTCTGACCACTTTTTCGGGCAGCCAGCCCACGCTGAAAGAGGCGGTAGTTGCCAAGAACTATCTGGACGAGAAAGAGCTTCGGGCGATGGGACAGCTTGTGTCCGGCTATCTGGATTTTGCGGAACGACAGGCGGAGCGAGAACAGGCAATGACCATGCAGGATTGGTCGGCGCATTTGGATCGGATTTTGACTATGAGTGGAGAGCAGCTGCTGATTGGCAACGGAAGTGTCAGCCATAAGCAGGCTATTGACAAGGCAACCGGCGAGTACAGAAAATACAAAGCCCGTACCCTCAGCGAAGTTGAGCGCGATTATCTGGATTCCATCAAGTTGTTGGAGCAGAAAACAGATAAAAAGTAAGCTGGGGTGGAGAAGATGCGATGAAAAAAGAAAAGATAAAAGTCTATATCTATACTCGCGTGTCTACCGCCATGCAGATTGACGGATACTCTCTGGATGCCCAGAAATCCAGAATGAAAGCCTATGCCGAGTTCAATGACTATGAGATTGTGGGCGAATATGAGGACGCCGGAAAATCCGGCAAGTCCATAGAGGGCAGAATCCAGTTCAATCAGATGATGGAGGACATCAAGTCCGGCAAGGACGGCGTATCCTATGTGCTGGTGTTCAAGCTTTCGCGCTTCGGCAGAAATGCGGCAGACGTTCTTTCCACTTTACAGGTCATGCAGGATTTCGGTGTCAATCTGATTTGCGTGGAGGATGGGATCGATTCCTCCAAGGACGCAGGAAAGCTGATGATTTCTGTTTTGTCAGCGGTTGCAGAGATTGAGCGTGAAAATATCCGTGTGCAGACCATGGAGGGCAGAATCCAGAAAGCCCGTGAGGGAAAATGGAATGGCGGTTTTGCACCTTATGGCTACAGGCTGGAAAAAGGACAGCTTTTCATCAATGAGGAAGAAGCTGCGGCAATCCGCGTGATTTTTGACCAGTATGTGCATACAGATACCGGTGCAAACGGCCTTGCAAAATATCTTGTGACCCACGGGATTCACAAAATCCAAAGGCAAAACGGGAAAAATCCCCTGTTTGATTCTGCGTTGATCCGCAGGATTCTGAAAAATCCGGTATACTGCGGGAAAATCGCCTATGGCAGACGACGGACGGAGAAGGTGCATGGCACAAGAAATGATTACCGTCTTGTGGAGCAGGATGACTATTTGCTGGTTGACGGACTGCATGAGGGCATTGTCTCCGAGGAACTATGGCATGAGGCGCAGGTCAAGCTGCTGGCGCAAGCGGAAAAATACGAACGCGTCAACAGAGGCAAGGATACAAAAATACATCTGCTGTCCGGTATTGTGAAATGCCCGGTTTGCGGCGTGGGAATGTATGGAAACAAAAGCATCAAGCACAAGGCGGACGGCTCAAAATACAAGGATTTTTATTACTATGGCTGCAAGCACCGTACGATGACGCGCGGGCATAAATGCGACTTCAAGAAGCAGATCAATGAAGAACTGCTGGACAGCGCCGTTGCTGAGGTTATCGTAAAGCTGGTAAGCAATCCGAAGTTCGCCGCCATGATGCAGGAAAAGATCAGCATGAAGGTGGATACCTCTTCCATTGAGCGGGAGATCGCGGCGCATGAAAAGCAGCTTCGCCAGAGCTATTCCGTAAAGGCTCGGCTGATGGATGAAATTGATTCTCTCGACCCGGATGATAAGCACTACATCAAACGCAAAGCAGACCTTGATGACCGGCTTTACAAGATGTATGATAAGATCGAAGATGCGGAAAACCAGCTCGTTGCTGCCAGAGCCAAGAAGATGGCGATTGAGGCGGAAAAGCTGACAGGCGACAACATCTACAAGGTGCTGATTTTCTTTGATAAGCTCTATTCCGTCATGGACGATCAGGAAAAGCGGCAGCTCATGGAATCGCTGCTATCCGAAGTCCAGATCTATGAGGAACGGCAGCCCAACGGCCAGTGGCTCAAGTCCATCAAATTCAAGCTTCCTATCATTGCGGAAGATATGAGTTTGAGTTTGGACAATGATGCACATGTCGAGACTATCTGTTTGCTGTCAAAGGTGAACCCTAATAAATAATATGTAGCAAACAAAGAACTTTCTTTGCTTGACGCTTTACCTTTTTGCGCGTATCATGAGGAAAACGAAAGAAGAAGGAGATTCAGATGAAACGGTTAGAACGGGTATATTGCAGGGCATTTCAAGGTGTATTTCGTGCGGCATTGCCGTTCATGCCCTACAGAGAACCGAAAATTTTACATAGCATTGTCCAAATTCCCGATGTATTGCAGGAACGGAACATTTCTAAGGTGCTTCTGGTGACGGATGAAAGTATTCGTGGACTTGGCTTGACAAAGCACTTAGAGGAGGAGCTGCGGCGGCGAAGCATCTTCTGCGCGGTTTATGACAAAGTGGTAGCAAACCCGACGATTCAGAATATTGAGCAGGCGCGTGCGGTATATCTGAAAAGCGGTGCGCAGGCAATGATTGCCTTTGGCGGCGGCTCTGTGATGGACTGCGCGAAGGTAACGGGAGCAAGAATTGTGAAGCCGAGGAAGCCTGTTTATAAAATGAAGGGTTTATTGCGGATATGCAAGCCTTTGCCGCTATTGATTGCGGTGCCGACAACGGCAGGAACAGGCAGTGAAACCACATTGGCGGCGGTCATTACGGACAGCGGCACGAAGCACAAATATCCCATCAATGATTTTTCCCTGATTCCGCAATATGCCGTTTTGGATTATCATGTGACGTTGGGACTGCCGAAGGGCATTACCGCAACGACGGGCATGGATGCGCTGACGCATGCCGTAGAAGCGTATATCGGCGGCAGCACGACGAAGCAGACGCGCTTTATGGCAGAGCATGCGGTGCGCCTGATTTATGAAAATCTGCGGAAGGCTTATGAGGATGGGCAGAATAAAAAGGCGAGAGCGTATATGTTGGAGGCGGCATACTGCGCAGGGATTGCGTTTTCGCGATCCTATGTGGGCTATGTCCATGCAATCGCACATTCCCTTGGCGGACAATACGGCGTGGCACATGGGCTTGCAAACGCTGTTATTTTGCCGTATTTCTTAGAGGAATACGGAGATGCCTGTGTGCCGCAGCTGGCGAAGCTGGCGCGCTGTGTCGGGATGGTGCCGAAGCATACGAGTGACCGCAGGGCGGCGGCCTCCTTTATCCTCTGGGTAAAGGAAATGAACCGCTACATGCAGATTCCCGAAACAATCAAGGAAATCCGCAGGGAGGATATTCCTGCGTTATCGAAGCATGCCGCGGCGGAGGGCAATCCGCTTTATCCTGTGCCGGTGCTGATGGATGCGAAGGAGCTGGCAGGGATGTATGAAAAAATCATGGAGAAGGGAGCGAGATAAGATGCAGAAAAAGCTGGAAAAGCAACGGGCGTTTTTTCGCAGCGGAAGAACCATTCCGCTTGCCTTCCGAAAAAAGGCATTGAAACGCTTAGGAAGAGCCATTCGCCAACACGAAAAGGAAATCTACGCAGCACTGCGCGAGGATTTGAATAAATCCAAAACAGAGACGTTTATGTGTGAGGTGGGGATGACTCTGGCAGAATTATCCTATATGCTGAAGCACCTGGAGGGCTGGGCGAAAAAGAAATATGTCCGCAGTCCATTGGCGCAGTTCTCTGCTACAAGCTTTACGGTGAAGGAGCCGTATGGCGTGGCACTTATCATGTCCCCTTGGAATTACCCCTTCATGCTGACGATGGAGCCGCTGATTGGGGCGATTGCGGCAGGCAACTGTGCGGTGGTCAAGCCTTCTGCTTATGCGCCTGCAACCTCTGCGGTGATACGGAGGATTTTACGGGCGTGCTTCCCGGAGGAATATATATTTGTGGTGGACGGTGGCAGAGCAGAAAATCAGGCACTCCTAGACCAGAGGTTTGATTATATCTTCTTTACCGGCGGTGTGACGGTTGGCAAAGAGGTGATGGCGAAGGCAGCGAAGCACCTGACCCCTGTGACGTTGGAGCTGGGCGGCAAAAGCCCCTGTGTGGTTGACCGTACCGCAAAGCTGGAGCTGGCGGCAAAGCGGATTGCGTTCGGCAAGCTGTTAAACTGCGGACAGACTTGTGTTGCACCGGATTATATTCTGGTGGAAAGAAGCGTCAAGGATGAATTTCTTGTTTATCTGAAAAAATGGATTGTGCGGATGTACGGTGCGGATGCAACGGAAAATGACGCGTATGTGAAGATGATTAACCAAAAGCATTTTGACCGCGTGACGGGCTTGATTGACCCTGAAAAGGTGGTATTCGGCGGTGGCTGGAATGAAAGAACGATGCAGATTCAGCCAACCATTCTGGATGATGTGACGGCTGAGGATGCCGTGATGCAGGAAGAAATCTTTGGGCCGATTTTCCCGATTCTGCCTGTGGACAGCATGGCGGAGGCAGAGGAATTTATCCGTAAAAGAGAAAAGCCATTGGCGTTGTATCTTTTTACGCAAAATAAGGCCCTTGCGGAGCGATTCCTCAGATATGTGCCCTTTGGCGGCGGCTGCATCAACGATACGATTATCCATCTGGCAACAAGCAGAATGGGCTTTGGTGGTGTTGGCGGCAGCGGCATGGGCAGCTATCACGGAAAGAAAAGCTTTGAAACCTTTAGCCATGAAAAGAGTATTGTAAATAAGCATACATGGATGGATCTGCCTGTCAGATATGCGCCGTATCATAGGATACAGAGGCTGCTACTGCGGCTGTTCCTGCGATAAATAAAAAAAGAACCGAAGGGTGCGCCCAGATAAGAAACCTTGCATTCTGAAATGCTGAAAGCTACGGCTACTGCGTCAGTTCCCCTTGACAGCCTAAGTC
>ENA-UERY01000971-UERY01000971.1-human-gut-metagenome-genome-assembly--contig:-NODE-971-length-20353-cov-2.754735_pt1 | contig 20353 bp, 17 predicted proteins | sample MGYA00242989_ERZ507990 | MGnify/ENA primary metagenome ERZ507990 (study PRJEB26167, sample SAMN06115529) | human gut metagenome | host: Homo sapiens | place: China:Fujian | collected 2015-08-26...
TGGGTCAGTACCTTGACGATGCGGAAATCATGCATGCTGAGTTTTGGATCGATCTGATCCAGATAAGCTTTTACCTCTGCTTTCAGGGACAGTGTCTCCGGGTCATTGGTGCTGACGGGATCCATGTGGATCACAGCGTTACAGTTTAATTTGCTGCGCAGTTCATGCTCTATGGTATCGATCGTATCGTGCAGGGTCAGAATATTACCGTCGGCAGGAACCTCCGCATGCAGAGAGATCAGAGTCCTTCCGGGGCCGTAATTATGCACGATCAGATCGTGAATCCCGGTGACATCATCATAAGAGAGAACGATGTCGTTAATCTGCTGTACCAGTTCAGGCTCGGGGGGCTGCCCAAGCAGGGGACTGATCGTGTCTTTGGCTGCGACAAATCCGGAGTACAGGATGAACATACCCACCAGCACACCACAGTAACCGTCGATAATGATGCCCGAGGCGGCGGAGACGATAGTGCCGATGAGAACCACGGTGGTTGCTATCATATCGCTCAAACTGTCAATGGCGGTAGCCTTCATTGCCACAGAACCGATCCGGGAACCGATGCTGCGGTTATACAGAGCCATATAGCACTTTACCAGGATCGAAAATACCAGGATGCCGATAATGACAGGGGAGTAGTCAGGAGCTTCCGGATGGAAAATCTTACTTACAGAGCTTTTTACCAGTTCGAAGCCCATGAGCACGATTAAAATAGAGACTAACAGCCCGGAGATATATTCGATCCGTCCGTGTCCGAAGGGATGGTCAGAGTCCGGCTTCTGTCCCGCCATTTTGAAGCCTGCCAGCGTAATGATGGAGGATGCTGCATCCGACAGGTTGTTGAATGCATCCGCCGTGATGGCGATGGAATGACTGAATAAGCCTGCCAGAGCCTTGGTAGTGAACAGGATCAGGTTGAAAAAAATCCCGACGATACCGCAGAGCATTCCATATGCCTGGCGAACGCCGGAATCCGTGACGTTTTCATGATCCCTGATAAATAATTTTGCCAATAATGTAACCATAAGATATCCCCTTTTCCCAAATGAGAGTTTAAGGGATATTGTAGCGCATATGCAGGAAAAATACAAGTAAATCCGGATGATTTGCAGAAAAATGATTTGCAGAAAAAACGCCCAAAGATGCAGAGTAAGAAATCAGCGGTTGCTATTGCGCATCCGGCATTTTCAGTGTATAATCTCCGTGGACGTAATGTAAGCTTTTATAACGGTTCCGATGTGCAAACCCCGGAATCGTACAGGTAATAATGATAAAATAAAATGGAGGAACGATCGATGAGAAAGAAACCGGTTGTATTAATGATCCTGGATGGTTATGGATTGAATGATAAGGTAGAGGGCAACGCCGTAGCACAGGCCAATACCCCTGTAATGGACTCCCTGATGAAGGAGTATCCTTTTGTACATGGTAATGCCAGCGGTATGGCAGTAGGTCTTCCCGAAGGTCAGATGGGTAACTCTGAGGTAGGTCATATGAATATGGGTGCCGGCCGTATCGTATATCAGGAGTTGACCCGTATCACCAAGGAGATCCAGGACGGCGACTTTTTTAAGAATGAAGCTCTGTTAAAAGCCATTGATAATTGTAAGAAGAACAACAGCGCCCTGCATCTGATGGGTCTGTTATCCGACGGTGGCGTACACAGCCACATTACCCATCTGTACGGCCTGCTGGAGCTGGCGAAGCAGCAGGGCCTGGAAAAAGTATATGTTCACTGCTTCTTAGATGGACGTGATACCCCTCCCGCCAGCGGTAAGAGCTATGCAGAGCAGTTAAATGAAGAAATGAAGAAAATCGGTGTAGGTAAGATCGCTTCTGTAATGGGCCGTTATTATGCTATGGATCGTGATAACAATTATGACCGTGTACAGCTGGCTTACGACGCCATGACCGAGGGCAAAGGTCTGACCGCTGCCTGCGGTATCTGTGGTATCCAGGAGTCTTACGACAGAGAAGAGACCGATGAGTTTGTAAAACCTACTGTTGTTGTAGAAGATGGCAAGGCAGTCGGACTGGTGCAGGACAAGGATTCCGTGATCTTCTTCAACTTCCGTCCGGACCGTGCAAGAGAGATCACCAGAGCCTTCTGTGATGATGACTTCAAGGGATTTGACCGTGTGAGAAAGGATATTACTTTTGTATGCTTCTCCGATTACGATCCTACCATTCCTAATAAAGAAGTGGCATTCCACAAGATCGCCATTACCAATACCTTCGGTGAGTGGCTGGCAGCCCATGACATGAAGCAGGCACGTATCGCCGAGACTGAGAAGTATGCACATGTAACCTTCTTCTTCAACGGCGGCGTAGAGCAGCCCAACGAGGGAGAGGATCGTATCCTGGTAAATTCTCCCAAGGATGTGGCAACCTATGATCTGAAGCCGGAGATGAGTGCTCCTCAGGTTTGCGAGAAACTGCTTGATGCGATCCGCTCTGAAAAATATGATGTGATCGTGATCAACTTCGCAAACCCCGATATGGTAGGTCATACCGGTGTGATCTCTGCAGCCATCAAGGCGATTGAGACCGTAGATGAGTGCGTAGGCAAGGCAGTACAGGCAGTGAAGGATGTAGACGGTGTTCTGTTCATCTGTGCAGACCACGGTAACGCAGAGCAGATGATCGATTACACCACCGGTCAGCCTCATACCGCACATACCACCAATCCGGTTCCGTTCATCCTGGTAAACTACGATCCTGCATACACTCTGAAAGAGGGCGGATGCCTGGCAGATATCGTACCTACCCTGATCAACGTGATGGGTATGGAGCAGCCGGCAGAAATGACAGGAAAGTCTCTGTTAATTAAAAAGTAATCACCGGAATATTTTCGGTAAGATCGCAGAAACCATAAAAGCAGATGAAGATTCCTCAGGCACTTTGCACGGTGCCTGAGGATTTTGTAACTGATTTTTACATGATATCTTCTTATCAGCAGGAGGAAGAATTATATTATATGGAACAGAAGAAAAATCTGGTAACTCTGGGCAGCACCGGGATCACCGTAGAGAAAAACTCCTTCGGAGCGCTGCCCATCCAGCGGATCTCCAAGGAAGCAGCCATTGGACTGCTTCGCAAAGCCTATGCGGCTGGCGTGACCTTTTACGACACTGCCAGATACTATACCGACAGTGAAGAGAAAGTGGGCGCTGCTTTTGAGGGTATGCGGGATAAAATATATATCGCTACCAAGACCGGAGCCACCACAGCAGAAGGCTTCTGGAAGGAGCTGCACACTTCCCTGGAAAAATTAAAAACAGATTATATCGACATCTACCAGTTCCACAATCCGGCATTCTGCCCGAAGCCGGGAGATGGCACGGGATTGTATGAGGCCATGCTGGAAGCCAAAGAAAAAGGCATGATCCGTCACATTGGTATTACCAATCACCGCCTGAATGTTGCCCATGAAGCCATTGAAAGCGGACTGTATGAGACACTGCAGTTTCCGTTCTGCTATCTGGCTACCGACAAGGATCTGGAACTGGTACAGGATTGCAAAAAGGCAGGCATGGGATTCATTGCCATGAAGGCACTGTCCGGCGGACTGATCAATAATTCCGCAGCAGCCTATGCGTATCTGGCACAGTTCGACAATGTGCTTCCCATCTGGGGTGTGCAGCGGGAGAATGAGCTGGATGAATTCTTATCCTATATCGACAATCCTCCCACACTGACACCGGAATTACAGGCGGTGATCGATCGTGACAGAGAAGAACTGCAGGGAGAGTTCTGCAGAGGCTGCGGCTATTGCATGCCCTGTCCGGCAGGGATCGAGATCAACAACTGTGCCCGCATGAGCCTGATGATCCGCAGAGCACCTTCAGCAGCACAGCTGACAGACGAGATGCAGGCAAAAATGCGTAAGATCGAGGATTGCCTGCATTGTGGCAGATGTAAATCCAAGTGTCCCTATGGACTGGATACTCCGGCACTACTTGAGAAAAATTATAAGGATTACTGTGAGATCCTTGCCGGAAAAGCGTATTAACACATAGCAGATCTGAATAATAACCTCCTTATGGGACATACTTACCTAAGAAAAAGTAAGTTAAGGATGCCTGTAAGGAGGTTTTTTATGGAAAAATATCTGGAGATCGTCGAAGTACATGGAAGGGAGATTCTGGATTCCAGAGGAAATCCCACGGTGTCTGCCACTGTCACGGTGAAGGACAGAGAGAACGGCAGATGTTTTCAGGGGATGGCAGCGGTGCCCTCCGGAGCCAGTACCGGACAGTTCGAGGCTGTGGAACTCAGGGATGGAGAAACCAGATATTTCGGACTGGGTGTGCAGCATGCCGTCAAAAACGTGGATGAAAAGATTGCAAGTGTTTTGGTGGGAGAGAATGCATTGGAGCAGATCCGTATCGACCGGATCCTGCGGGAGACGGACGGCACGGACAATAAGAGTAACCTGGGAGCCAATGCCATGCTGGCAGTGTCCATGGCGGTGGCAAGAGCAGCGGCGGAGGCACTGGGTCTTCCCCTGTATCGTTACTTCGGAGGAATCTCTCCGAGACTTCTGCCGGTACCTATGATGAATATCTTAAACGGCGGCAAGCATGCGGCGAACACCGTGGATTTCCAGGAGTTCATGATCATGCCCGCGCAGGCGGAGAACTTTGCGGAGGGGTTACGGATCTGTGCGGAAATTTATCATAATCTGAAAAAACTGCTGGAGGAGAAAGGCTTGTCCACCGGAGTCGGGGATGAGGGCGGCTTTGCCCCCAATCTGCCGGATGCAGAGAGTGTGCTGGATCTCCTCGTGGAGGCAATCGAAGCTTCCGGATATGTGCCGGGGCAGGATATCCGGATCGCCATGGATGCCGCCAGCAGCGAACTATATAATGAAAAAACGGGAATGTACCATTTCCCCGGAGAGAGTAAGCTGAAGGGAGAGGAAGTCCTGCGGGATACCGGAGAAATGATCTCGTATTATGAACGGCTCGTAGAGAACTATCCCATTATCTCTATTGAGGACGGACTGGATGAAAATGACTGGGACGGATGGCAGGAGCTGACGAAACGGCTGGGAGAGAAGATCCAGTTAGTGGGAGATGATCTGTTTGTCACAAATACAAAACGGCTGGATGCCGGGATCAAACTTCATTGTGGTAATGCCATTCTGGTTAAAGTCAATCAGATCGGAACTCTGTCCGAAGCCTTCGAAGCGGTGGAGATGGCACACAAGAATGGTTACAAGGCAGTGATCTCCCACAGATCCGGCGAGACGGAGGATACCACCATAGCGGACATAGCGGTGGCACTGAATGCCGGACAGATCAAGACCGGAGCGCCCTGTCGCAGCGATCGTGTGGCGAAGTACAACCGGCTGCTTGCCATTGAAGAGGAGTTAAAGGATGCCGCGGCATATATGGAGCCGTTCCACAAGATCTGAGTGGTTGCGCAACAAAATGTAAACTACAAAAAATAAAAAATGTATAAAAAAGAAGAATTTTCTGCACCAAAAATTCTTCTTTTTTTTTGAGGAAAACTATAGAGACATACATGGGAGAAAGAAAAAAGAACAAAAATACAATGTGTAAATATACATCATATACTGGAAAATATACACTATATACAGGAATTGAAAACAGAGACTATTTTTATTGAAAAACTTTTTCATAAATATACAGACAAATGTGCGCGCTACACGCACAGCGGAAGGAGACAGCAAAAGAGGCAGAGTCACGGAAACTGGCAGATGCTTCATATGTAATTCAGTTGACAGCCTTGAAAAAGTGTTGTAATATAACAAAAGTCGTTGTCGGAAAAGTAAAGTACATTTTACGTACGTGTATACTTGCATACAAATACGAAAAGTGTATTTTATGAATGTCCGTAGGCAAAAGAAAAGCAAGGAGTTGAAGAGATGCTTAAATATATTGCAAAACGTATCGGTCTGGCGCTGATCACGATTTTTACAGTAGCAACACTCACCTTTTTCCTGATGAACATGGTCCCCGGTGGTCCGTTCCTCTCGGAGAAAGCAGTAAGCCCTGCTGCACAGGCAGCCCTGGAGGCAAAATATGGACTGGACAAGCCTTTGTCCCAGCAGTATCTGACGTATATGAAAGATGCTTTGCACGGTGATTTCGGAGAGAGTCTGAAGCAGAGAGGAAGAACCGTTACTTCTATTATAGTATCCAAGTTCCCTGTATCTGCAAGAGTAGGTGGACTTTCCGTTATCGTAGCGCTGTTGGTAGGTATCCCTCTGGGATGTCTGGCAGCTACCCATCGTGGCAAGACGCTGGACAGCGTGATCTCCGTGATCTCCACTTGTGGTATTGCGGTACCAAGCTTCGTTATATGTACTCTGCTTCTGTATTTCCTGGGAAGTAAGGTAAAGATACTGCCCACCTACGGAATCGGTACCTGGAAGCATTATGTGATGCCCGTGATCGCATTGGCATTGTACCCAACTGCTTATATTATGAGACTGATGCGTTCTTCCATGCTGGATGTTCTGGGGCAGGATTATATGAGAACCGCTACGGCGAAGGGAGTAAAACCTTTCTTCCGTCTGTTCAAGCATGCACTGAGAAATGCACTGCTCCCCGTTATCACCTATGTAGGTCCTATGATGGCTTATACTATGACAGGAAGCTTCGTAGTAGAGAAGATTTTCACGATCCCCGGTCTGGGCAATGAATTTGTCAGCTCGATCATTAACCGTGACTACACCATGATCATGGGTACCACCATTTTCCTCGCAACACTGATGGTTGTCATGAATGTGCTGGTGGATATCGTGTATAAGCTCGTCGACCCCAGAATCAAGTTGAAGTAAGATTAACAGGAAGGAAGATACCGATGAAAGAACCGAATGCTATGAGCTTTCATGTAAAATATAAACCGGAAGATTTTATGCCGGCGAACGAAGAAGAGAAGCAGAGTCAGGTCATCATGCGCGAGAGCGTGGGCTTCTGGCAGGATGGCTTCCGCAGACTTCGTAAGAATAAGGTTGCCATGGTCAGCCTCTTCGTTATTATTGTAGTTATGATCTTTTCCTTTATCGTGCCTGCATTTTATCCCTATGATTACAAGACACAGATCAAAGGAAGCGAGAATCTGCACCCCATGCAGTATTCCGAGAAAGAGATAGAGCGTATGGATGCGGGAGAGAAGGTATTCCCCCATGTGCTCGGTACAGATAAAATGGGCCGTGATTATGCCATCCGTGTTATGATGGGAAGCCGTATCTCCCTGTTGGTTGGTCTGATCGCTACTGCCATCATTTTCGTGATCGGTTCCCTGATCGGTTCCATCTCTGCCTTCTTCGGTGGATGGGTGGATCTGATCATCATGCGTATTGTGGATATTATCTATACGATACCGGATTTCCTGCTGATCGTGCTGCTGTCCTTTGCGTTAAAGGACCCTCTGGCGAATCTGGCACAGCTTCCCGGATTCGGATGGATGCAGATCGTAGGATCTAACCTGATCAGTATCTTCATCGTATTCGCATTGCTGTACTGGGTAGGAATGGCACGTATGGTACGAAGCCAGATCCTGACCCTGAAGGAAAATGATTATGTCATGGCAGCCAAGGCTCTGGGAGCCAAGGATGGCCGTATCATTAAAAAGCATCTGCTGACCAACTGTATCGGTACGCTGATCGTTACCACCACACTGCAGATCCCTTCCTCTATTTTTACCGAGAGCTATCTGAGCTTCTTAGGTATGGGTGTGGCAGTTCCGCTGCCTTCCCTGGGAAGCCTTGCAAGTGATGCCATTAACGGAATGATCACATTCCCGTACCTGCTGTTTGCACCCTGTCTGCTGATCAGTCTGATCATCTTAAGCTTTAACCTGTTTGGTGACGGACTTCGTGACGCATTTGACCCGAAGCTTAAGAATTAATGGAAGGAGTAGTGAAGATGGATAACAATTATCTGGTAGATATACAGCATGAACGTCTCTCTTTCTTTACTCCTGCCGGAGAAGTAAAGGCACTGAACGATGTCTCCATTCACCTGAAGGAAGGGGAAGTATTGGGCATCGTAGGAGAGAGTGGTTCCGGTAAATCCGTAACCGCATACAGTCTGATGGGACTGACCGCTTATCCCGGTAAGCTGATCGGCGGAGAACTTCACTTCAATGGACACGAAGTGGAGAAAATGACCGAAAAAGATTTTTCCAAGATGCGTGGTAAAGAGGTCTCCATTATTTTCCAGGATCCTCTGACCAGCTTAAATCCCGTATATACCATTGGTAATCAGATTATGGAAGTGATCCGTCTGCATACCGATGCGGACAAGAAAAAGGCATATGCAAGAGCAGTGGAGCTTTTGTCTCTGGTAGGTATCAATGAACCGGAGAAGCGTATGAAGCAGTATCCCCACGAGCTGTCCGGTGGTATGAGACAGCGTGTCATGATCGCGATCGCGCTGGCATGTGAACCGAAGCTTCTGATCGCCGATGAGCCTACTACCGCACTGGACGTTACGATTCAGGCGCAGATCCTGGAGCTGATGATGGAGCTGAAGGACAAGCTGGGTATGGCGATCATCATGATCACCCATGACCTGGGTATCGTGGCGAGCATGTGTGACCGTATTGCAGTCATGTATGCCGGTCGTATCGTGGAGACTGGTACCTGTGACGAGATCTTCTACAATCCGAAGCATGAATATACCAAGGGTCTTCTGGAGAGTATCCCCCGTCTGGACAGCACGAAGCATGAGAAGCTGATCCCCATCGAGGGTAACCCGGTGGATCTTCTGAATCCTCCCGAGGGATGTGCATTCGCACCCCGCTGTAAGAACTGCATGAAGATCTGCCTGAGAGAGAATCCTCCTAAGACGGATTTTAGTAAGACGCATTATGCACACTGCTTTATGAACCAGAAAGCTGAGATGGAGGGAGGAAATACCAATGAGTGATAAGTTACTTCAGGTTGAACATTTGAAGCAATACTTCCCCGCAGGCGGCATGGGTAAAAACCGTAAGTTCGTGAAGGCCGTGGATGATGTCAGCTTTTTTGTAAATAAAGGTGAGACTCTCGGACTGGTAGGAGAGAGCGGCTGTGGTAAGACCACCACCGGACGTTCTATCTTACGATTATATGAGCCCACCGGCGGCAAGATCACATTTGACGGCAATGTGATCCTGGATGTTGAAAATAAAGTAAAGGTGGATATGCTGCCTTATCGTCAGAAGATGCAGATGGTATTCCAGGATCCTTATGCAAGTCTGGATCCCAGAATGACCGTAGGAGATATCGTAGGGGAAGCCATCGACATCCATAAGCTGGCTGCCAATAAGAAGGAACGTCATGATAGGATCATCTCCATGCTGGAGAAGGTTGGACTGAACTCTGAGCATGCGAACAGATATCCTCATGAATTCTCCGGCGGACAGCGTCAGCGTGTCGGCATTGCGAGAGCACTGGCAGTGAACCCTCAGTTCATCGTCTGCGATGAGCCGATCTCCGCACTGGATGTATCGATCCAGGCACAGGTGGTGAATATGTTCGAGGAGCTGCAGGAGCAGATGGGACTGACCTATCTGTTCATTGCACATGACCTCTCTGTCGTAAAACATATCTCCGACCGTATCGGCGTTATGTACCTGGGCAAAATGGTAGAGCTGGCAGACAGCTACGAGCTGGTAGCACGAAGCCTGCATCCTTATACCAAGAGCCTGATCTCTGCAATCCCCATTGCAGATCCCATCAAGGCAAGAGCAAGTAAACGTATTGTTCTGCAGGGAGATGTACCCAGCCCCTTAAATCCTCCTACCGGATGCCGTTTCCGCACCAGATGTCCTTATGCGGATGAGTGTTGTGCACAGAAGGAACCCGAATGGAGAGAAGTGGAAAAGGGTCACTACGTGGCATGCCACCATGTGGAGAAGATCAATGCCTGAAATTAGGTATTGACAGTTGAGCAATTTAGCTGTTTAATATAAAGCTATACAAAGCATAGTGCTTTTGTATGAAAAGAAAGAGGAGGATAACTTTATGAAAAAGAAGTTAGCTATGCTGCTCACCGCAGCAATGCTGGTAGGTTCTCTGGCAGCATGCGGCAGCAGCGACAATGGTTCTTCTGCAACCGGCAGTGCCAGTGCAACTGACAGCACCAAGACCGATGCAGCAGCAACCGAAGTTAGTACCGAAGGCAAACAGCTTACCGTTCAGATCGGTCCCGATCCCGAGACCATTGATCCCGCACTGAACAGTGCAGTAGATGGCGGTAATATGCTGCTTCACTCTTTTGAGTGTCTTCTGACAATTGACCAGGATGGTAAGATCGCTCCCGGACAGGCTGAGACCTGGGAAGTATCTGAAGATGGTCTTACCTGGACCTTCCATCTTCGTGATGGATTAAAGTGGTCTGACGGCAGTGATCTGACCGCAGACGATTTCGTATACAGCTGGAAGCGTGTATGCGATCCCGTAGTAGCAGCTCCTTATGCTGAGACTGTTCTGGGTATGGTTAAGGGCTTTGACGAGGCACAGGCAGGTGATCTGGATGCTCTGGCAGTATCCGCTCCCGATGCTAAGACCTTCGTTGTAGAGCTTTCCAATCCCTGCCCTTACTTCGAGTCTCTGGCAGCATTCGCTACCCTGAGCCCTGTTCAGCAGGCAACCGTAGAGGCTAACGGCGATGCATGGGCTACCGCAGCTGAGACCTATATCTCCAACGGACCTTTCTACATTACCGAGTGGGTACCCGGTTCTCACATTACTATGTCCAAGAACCCTAACTACTGGAATGCAGATGCGATCAAGCTTGGCAGCATCAAATTCGTACTGATGGAGGATTCCAACGCAGCTTATACTGCATACCAGTCCGGTGATGTACTGTTCATCAAGGATGTTCCTACCCAGGAGATCCCCAGCTTACAGGGTAACCCCGAGTTCCATGTAGAGCCTAACCTGGGAACTTACTATCTGTCCATGAACCTGGAAGATCCTGCATTCGCAGATGTAAATGTTCGTAAGGCTCTGAGCCTGGCAATTGATCGTGATTATGTAGCAAATACCTTGATGCAGGGAACCTACTCTCCCGCATACAACCTCGTAGGTGAGGGCTGGGTAGATACCGACGGCAGCTCCTTCAATGCAAATGCTAACGGTGGTCAGAGCTATATCTCCGAGGATTTCGATGCTAACCTTGAGGAAGCTAAGCAGCTCTTAGCTGATGCCGGCTACCCTAACGGTGAAGGACTTCCTACCATCACCTATACTACCAATGATGCAGGTTACCACAAGACTGTTGCTGAGTACTTACAGCAGGCATGGGGCGAGCTTGGTCTTAACGTAGAAGTAAATATCGTTGAGTGGTCCAGCTTCACTCCGATGAGACGTAACGGTGAGTACATGGTAGCACGTAACGGATGGGTAGGAGATTACAGCGATCCTTCCAATATGTTAGACCTGTTCTGCACCGGCAACGGTGACAACGATGGTAAGTTCTCCAACGCTGACTTCGATGCAGCTATGAAGAAGGCAGCTTCCACCATGGATACCGCTGAGCGTTCCGCAGCTCTTCATCAGGCTGAGGATGTTCTGATGGAGCAGGTAGGATGCATCCCTGTTGCTTACTACAATGACTTCTGGCTGCAGAGCGAGAAGATCACCGGTATCTGGCATTCCGCTTATGGTTTCTGGTACTTCATGTATGGTGACATCGCAGAGTAAGCTGCGAATCTGATCATTCAGAATAGAAATAAAGGATCCCCGTGAGATCGTAAAGATTTCCGGGGGTTCTTTTTTGTGCCGCCTTTTCGGTACTGTCTTGTAAAATGTTGTTGCAATTGTGTACAATATATGGTAATATAAAATCTGCTTGACATTAGGAGGTGTGAAATGGAAGCATTAAGAGTGGTAATCAACATAATTTTTATATTGGTATGCGTAGCACTGACGGTGTTAGTATTGATGCAGGAAGGTAAGTCAGCAGGTCTTGGAACAATCGCAGGTATGGCAGATTCTTATTGGGGACAGAACAAAGGACGTTCTATGGAAGGCGCACTTGTTAAGTCTACCAAGTTTTTAGCAATTCTGTTTATCGTACTTGCAGCAGTCCTGAACCTGAAAGTTTTTGCATAACGAATGATTGAAAGAAGATGAGGAACACTCTATAGTATCGATAGGGTGTTCCTTTTTTGACAGGAGAAGAGATGGACGAATTATTTGAAAAAAGAAAGAAAATTATTTATGAATTTATCTGTGATGAATTTTATGTGCCGATGAAGCTGAAAGAGCTGTCGATGCTGCTTCAGGTTCCGAAAGATCAGAAAGGGGAACTCAAAGCTGTCATGGACAGCCTGGAAAAGGAAGGCAGGGTACATGTCACACAGAAAGGAAAATACATCAAAGGTGAGGCAAAGCAGCTGCGGGGAATGTTCCAGGCAAATGCGAGAGGCTTCGGCTTTGTTACTGTGGAAGGTGAGAGTGAAGATATCTTTATCTCTGAAGATGATATGAACGGTGCCATGCAGGGAGATGAGGTAGAGGTTGTCATCACCAAAGCACCGGAAGGAAAGCGAAGAGAAGGAAAGATCACGAAGATCGTACAGAGGGGAATCCAGCGGATCGTCGGCTATTATCAGAGCCGGAAGAATTTCGGATTCGTTGTGCCGGATAATGAGCGTTTCCTGCAGGATATCTTCGTACCGGCAGAGCGTTCTAAAGGAGCTGTGACCGGGCATAAGGTTGTGGTCGAGCTGACCTCTTATGGGGAGAATGGAAAGAAGCCAGAAGGAAAGATCGTAGAGATCCTGGGACATGTGACCGATCCGGGAGTTGATATTTTGTCGATTGTCAAAGGATATGATCTGCCAACCGGATTTCCGGAGAAGGTATTGAATCAGGCAGAGCGTGTGGCAAAAGCAGTGACGACCGCTGACATGGCAGGACGGAAAGACGTGCGGAGCTGGCAGACCGTGACGATCGACGGCGAGGATGCGAAGGATCTGGATGATGCGATCACTCTGACAAAAGAGGGAGACCGTTATATTCTGGGCGTGCATATCGCTGATGTGACCAATTATGTGCAGGAGAACAGCGCCCTTGACCGGGAAGCACTGAAAAGAGGTACCAGTGTTTATCTGGCAGACCGTGTGATCCCGATGCTGCCAAGAGTTCTGTCTAATGGAATGTGTTCATTAAACGCAGGCGAGGACCGGCTGGCACTGAGCTGTATCATGACCATTGATGCGAAGGGAAATGTAATCGATCACCAGATTGCAGAAACTGTGGTAAATGTTGATGAACGCATGAGCTATACCAGTGTGAAAAAGATTCTTGAGGATCGGGATGAGGCAGAATGCGAGCGATATCATGATCTGATCCCGATGTTTGAGCTGATGAAAGAACTGTCACACATTTTGAGAGAAAGACGCCACAGAAGAGGGGCAATCGACTTTGATTTTCCGGAGGCAAAGATTATTTTAAATGAAAGCGGTGAGCCGGTGGATATTAAGGCTTACGACCGCAACGCGGCAACGAAGATCATCGAGGATTTTATGCTTGTTGCAAATGAGACGGTTGCAGAGGATTATTTCTGGCAGGAGATTCCATTCTTATACCGTGTGCATGAAACACCGGATGATGATAAGATGAAGAAACTTGTGACATTTTTGCAGAATTTCGGATATACCATGCATATGCAGGGAGGACAGGAGATCCGTCCAAAGGAAGTCCAGAAGCTTCTGGATAAGATCGAGGGGACTCCGGAAGAAGCCATGATCTCAAGGCTTGCACTCCGTTCGATGAAGCAGGCGAGATATTCGCCGGATAATGACGGACATTTCGGACTTGCGACCCAGTATTATACGCATTTTACTTCACCGATCCGGCGCTATCCGGATCTGCAGATCCACCGGATCATCAAAGATAATCTTCGAGGCAGGATGAACGATGCAAAGAGGCATCATTATGAAAAAATTCTGCCGGAGGTGGCGATGGAGACGAGCTCCTTAGAGCGCCGTGCGGATGAGGCAGAGAGAGAGACGCTGAAGCTGAAGAAGGTACAGTATATGCGGAATTTCTTCGGACAGGAATTTGAAGGAGTTATTTCGGGTATCACGAAGTGGGGAATCTATGTAGAGCTTCCGAATACCGTAGAAGGTCTGGTGCATGTTACCAATATGACGGACGATCATTATGATTACGACGAAGAACATTATCAGATGATCGGTTCCCATCACAGAAAGACCTACAAGCTGGGGCAGAAGGTGCGTGTGAAGATGATCGATTGTGATGAGATATCAAGAACCATTGATTTTAGACTTGTAAAGGAAAGAAAAGAGGAGAGAGAAGATGGCTAAGGCAAAAGCGCAGGGCAAGATGATTGCGAACAATAAAAAGGCGTATCATGACTATTTTATCCTGGATACTTATGAGGCGGGAATTGCACTTGCAGGTACGGAAGTAAAATCCCTCCGCATGGGAAAATGCAGCATCAAAGAATCCTTTATCCGTATTGAGGATGGGGAAGTGTTCATCTATGGAATGCATATCAGCCCATACGAAAAGGGAAATATTTTCAATAAAGATCCTCTGCGTGTGAGAAAGCTCCTTCTTCACAAATCGGAGATCAACAAACTGATCGGCAAGACCAAGGAAAAAGGAATGGCGATCGTGCCACTGAAGGTGTATTTCAGCAAGAGTCTTGTCAAAGTAGAGATCGGACTGGCAAAAGGTAAAAAACTATACGATAAGCGTGATGATATCGCGAAAAAAGACCAGAAGCGTGAGGCAGAAAGAGAATTCAAGATCCGCAATTTCGGATAAAACAAAACTGTCCCCTTGAAAAAAGTGAAAATTGTATATTTTTACAGAGACAGTGACGCGGTACAATGTTCAATAACCTGATGAATCAATGTACTATAGTGTTTCACAAGGAATAAGAAAGGATGGGACAGACTATGAAAACAAATTCAACCGTTATGAAAATTGCACAGACAGCGCTGTTTGCTGCACTTTGCTACGTAATCTTTACGTATCTGCAGATTAAAATACCGATGCCGGGAGGAGATGCAACATCAATCCACCTTGGAAATGCGTTCTGTGTGCTTGCCGCACTTCTTTTGGGCGGCTGGTACGGCGGACTTGCAGGAGCGATCGGAATGGGAATCGCGGATGTGATGGATCCGATTTATATTACCGGAGCACCGAAGACATTTATCCTGAAGCTCTGCATCGGACTGATCACAGGACTTGTAGCGCATAAGATCGCAAAGATCAATGAAAGCACCGACAAGAAATACATTTTCAAATGGAGCCTGCTGGCTTCTGTTGCCGGACTTGCATTTAATGTTATTGCAGATCCGATCGTCGGATACTTTTACAAACAGTACATTCTGGGACAGCCGCAGCAGATGGCAGAGGTTCTTGCAAAGTGGAGCGCAGCTGCTACCTTTGTAAATGCGATTCTTTCTACGATTGTTGTAGTGATCATCTACAATGCGCTGAGACCGGCACTTGCAAAGAGCGGAATGCTGGAAGTGGGAAAGACAAAAGAAGCGTAAAATGACAGAGTGAGTAAATTATATGCGGAGATGCCTTGACATGAGCCTGGATGTCCGCATATAATATATAGAGCAAATGGGAGAGCAGAAGGCTGACTTCTGAACGGATCTTGTTTGCAGAAGCGTATTTTTGATGATACGGCTTCCAAGAACCAGGGCTTGTACTGGTTTCGACGGGGGCACGGAAGTCAAGGAAGCCATCCGTAGCGGGACACTACGTTAAAAGTTCCAACTAAATATAAACGCAGACGAAAATTTAGCGTACGCTGCCTAGTTGCAGCAGTCGGTCTTGAGTCTCTCATCGCTTAAGTAACCGGCTTCGACCAGATGAGGCACTTCGTTTCCAAAGCTTTGAGGGAATGGAAGAATTTATGAAGCTACTAAAGTAAGTAGCCTGTTGTTCGGCGGCTTATGGAGGGAATGTCAAAAGAATGACTGTGATGGGAGATGCCTTTATGGAAGAGCTTTCGGACAGGGGTTCGATTCCCCTCAGGTCCATACCTGTAAAACCGCTGAAAATGAGATGATTCAGCGGTTTTTGAATATGATGAGTCAAAATGAGGAGAGAGCTTTTCGCTTTCTCCTCATTTATCATACACTCTGCATTTAACAATATCGGTCTCTCTTTTTCTGCAACTGATTTTCCAATGGAACGATGTTTACATATTCCGCATGATTCTCTTCGATGCATGTCCTGACTGCATCAATGTCATCCGGATGGATCAGAAGCGCCATCCCGCAGGCTGCTTTGCCGTCAGTGTCACGTGGGGCAGGTGCAATCCGGTTAGGAAGACCTTGCTTATCCAGAAGCTCATGGAGCATCATGCCCTGTGTGTGATTGTCAAAGAGAATATAATAGCGGATATGTTTATTTTTTTCTTCCATTTTACTGATTCAGCATCTCCACAAATGCTCCGATTCTTGTACGAAGCTGTTCAGCATCTTTATCGGTGTAATCTGTTTCCAGAGAGAGTACCGGAATATTTTTCGCCTTCAGTGCTTCTGAAACTGCAAGCTTTTCTGTGTCATACAGGCAGCAGAACATCAGACTGCAGTCGATGACGCCATCTACCTGATATTCGTCTACCATACGGAGAATATCGTCGATACGTCCGGTATTTGGTGTGAAGCATGCGCAGTTTGTCTTCATGTAACGTTTGGACAGATTCATGAACTGTTCATCCAGCGTTTCACCGGATTCGTCTACAAGATTTTCAAAATATCTTGTTCCTGTACACATCTCTTCGCAGACAACAGCAGCGCCGCTTGTCTCGATGATATTATGTAATTTCCAGTTCGGAACTGCAAGAGGTGTTCCTGTGATCAGGATACGTTTTGTACCCTCCGGTACAACGGATACGTCATCTTTGATTCGCTGTTCCAGTTCGTCAGCCAGACGGTTACACATCTGGGCGCAACGTACCGGATCATCGAAGAAAGAAATCTGGGTCATGAGCAGAGCATCTCGTCCGGAAATTGGCAGACATTTTGATTTTCTGCAGTCATAAACTCTCTGAAGAGCTTTACGCTTCTCATTGCAGATATTGATCGCTTCCGCAAGGTTTTCCGGTGTGATTTTGTTTCCGGTAAATTCTTCTACAATCTTTGCAAAATCTGTAATTTCTTCTTTCCATTTGATAATATCTTTTTCACGCTTCATCTGTGGAATGTCCATAATATGCATTGGAACGTCTTTCCCAAGGATTTCGTAAGCTTTCTTCTTGCCGTCGCAGGTAGTTTCCCCGATATACATATCTGCGATACGGAAGAATGGGCAGGTGCGTCCAAGTCTTGCTCCTACAGAAGCTTTTACAAGCGGACAGACATTTTTCGGAAGGACTTTTTCGCCGTCCGGAACCCAGAACTGGGAACCTCCGCAAAGTCCGGTTACGATACCATTTGCAGCGATAATTACTTCATCCGGTACATATACGCAGAAGGTTCCGAATACTTTACGTCCTTTTTTCTGCTCTTCAATTAATTCAGCCGGGCGGATACCGTGAACCTCAGCAATGACCATATCCCAGAAATCCATTGCTTTCGGACGGTTTTCCTGTGTCATAAATACATCCCCAACTGCTGTCGGAAGAACCTGACAGAGATTGTCATGATTTTTGACATCCATCCCAAGGTCTTCCCACATTTTTTCATAATCAGCCATTTTCATTTCCTCCTTTTATACAATGACGATTTGTTAGTATCCATATATTTTGTCGCCATCCATATGAAATATTGTACAAAATGACGAATGAGTTAGTCAATGCATATGGCGAAATGTGTAAAATAACTATAAATAGGACGATATATAGAAAAAATGAATTATTGAAATACGTTTTACATATAACCATGTAAATGTGGAATGTTGAAACTATAAAATCCTTATGATATACTGAGACAACAGATTAACGTATAGAATAGAAATTGAAGAAAACAAATTTATTAAAAATTTAAATATAAAGACTGAGGTGGAAGAGTATGCTGGAGACCGAAAGATTAATACTGAGAAAATGGACAGAGGAAGATGCGGAAAGTCTGTTTGAATATGCAAAAGATCCGGAGATCGGACCTGCTGCAGGATGGCCGCCGCATAAGAGTGTGGAGGAAAGCAGAGCTGTTATCAAAAATGTATTTGATGGAGCAGAGTGCTACGCAATCTGTGAAAAGGAAAAGAATATTGCGATAGGTGCTGTGGAACTGAAACTGAATGGATACACGAATAAAACAAAGTGTGACGATGAGTGCGAGCTTGGATATTGGCTTGGACAGCCATTCTGGGGAAGAGGCTATATGCCGGAAGCTTCCAGAGAGTTATTGAGACATGGATTTGAAGATCTTGACATGACAACAATCTGGTGCGCTTATTATGATGGCAATCTGAAATCAAAAAGAGTGCAGGAAAAGCTGGGATTTGTTTATCATCATACCTGTAATGAAGTTCCTGTGCCGCTTTTACATGAGGTGCGGGTCGAGCATACGAATGTTATGACAAAAGAGCATTGGGAAGAAATCTACAGGTAATGGTCTGGAAAGCAGGAAGTAAGGGGAAATATGCTGACGGAAAAAGAGAAAATCTGTAAAAAAACTAAAAAAAGTATTGACATTTGTAGAAAATAATAGTAGACTAAACAAGTCGCATAAATGTGATGAGGGATCATAGCTCAGCTGGGAGAGCATCTGCCTTACAAGCAGAGGGTCATAGGTTCGAGCCCTATTGGTCCCATTACAACATAAGTTGTAAATTTCATATGGCGGGATAGCTCAGTTGGCTAGAGCACGCGGTTCATACCCGCGGTGTCGCTGGTTCAAATCCAGTTCCCGCTACTTGAAGAAGGAGTCCTTGTGTGGGGCTTCTTTTTTACTATATGAGAAATGAAGTGATGGAGTAAGGAAGATGGATAAGACACGATTCTGGGCGGAGAGACTCTATGTAAATAGTAAGATTTCCTCGCACATTTATTATGCCAAGAAAGATATACCGGAAGTTATCGGCATCGGAGAAAATGAAGAGGATCCGTTCTTGACAGATCCGTATTTAGAAGAAAATCTGTGTAAGATGTATGAAGAAAAAAGGGCGCCTGTCCTTACGATAGAAGACGGCTGGGTGGCTTACATGGCATTTTCTGATGCAGAGAACAATTTTTATATTGGAGGACCGGTGAGTCTGGCGATGGATAAGGAAGAAAAAAGCGGACTGTATCATTACAGGCGCAAACATCAGCTTTCGCAGCGTAAATTGAATATCTCCAGAATGTCGATCATGAAACTTGCCGGTATTTTGTCTATGTCTCTTTTTTCTCTGTGTGGTCTTGAAATAAGTGAGGCAGAGCTGATGGAATTAAGTCGGATTGAAACAGGTAAGAAAAGCGAAATAGAAGGGAAACTGGTTAACTATAAATTTGATTCTTCAGAAAATGAACGAAAGCATGTAACATATGAATATGAAAAAAAATACTACGATGCGATAAAAAGAGGAGATAGTGATTATTTCAAAGGTCCGATGTATGACAAGCTGCATCTGTATGATGAAATTGGAAAGCTGGCTGAGGGAGGCCTTAAGCAGGCGGAGTATATGGTTGCGGCAGGATTTGCGTTGATCTCACGGGCAGCAATGGAAGGAGGCGTATCGCCGACAGAAGCTTATGCGGTGAGCGATGTGTTTTATCAAAGGCTGGAAAAGTGTAAAACACAGAAAGAGATGTATCAGCTCTCTTCTGAGATACAGCGAACCTATGTGAAAATGGTTCAGGAACGGAAGAAAGAGAAGAAAAATTCAAATTATGTCGAACAGTGCAAGGATTATCTGACACAAAATTTCCATAAAAGAATCACGGTGGAAGAACTGGCAAAACAGATAGGGGTAAACAGAACCTATTTGTCCGGAAAATTTTCCGAACAGGTTGGGATGAGCATTTCACAGTATAGCATTCTGATACGAATCCGAGCGGCTGAGAATATGCTGAAATATTCTGAGGCTTCGATTTCTTACATTGCAGATTATCTGTGTTTTTCATCACAGAGTCATTTTGGCAGAGAGTTTAAAAAGAAAAACGGGATTTCTCCGTCCGAATATCGGAAACAGAATAAAAATATACATTTTTTAAGCAAACAGACATAATCGTATCCAATGGATGTTTTTTATTGCCAAGCATATCAATAATTGGTTCAGTGAACCAATTTTGATTGCATAACTATAAAAGTGTATTCCGGAAACCTTTTGTAGAAGAGAAAACTGAAATGATCATGAAAAAAAGGAGAGAGATACGGATGGAGAATGAAGCAAACAAAAAATATTTATCAGTTCCAAAGAAAATAGCATATGGTTCGGGGGACTTTGGATCGAATTTCTTTT
>ENA-UERY01000981-UERY01000981.1-human-gut-metagenome-genome-assembly--contig:-NODE-981-length-20212-cov-146.792948_pt1 | contig 20212 bp, 17 predicted proteins | sample MGYA00242989_ERZ507990 | MGnify/ENA primary metagenome ERZ507990 (study PRJEB26167, sample SAMN06115529) | human gut metagenome | host: Homo sapiens | place: China:Fujian | collected 2015-08-26...
AATGATGATGAAAATAAGCAAAATCAAGTTTATGCTTTATTAACGAGAAGTTTTCTATAGGGGTGCTGAGTAGTTACGATGCCAGCACTTGGGCTGGCATCTTATTGTTACTTAAAGAATCTGTTAAGCTGTTTGATGGCTTTGTCAAGTAAATGCTGCCCCCTCCATATCAAGATGCAGGCAGGTGTATACAGACGAGCGTATTCCTTGGTGTAATACCAGGGTTTGCTGTTTTTTCCGCTATGGAATTTATATTTCATTTTTTGAATATTCATAGGATTTCTTTTTGTTTATGAAAACGATGATGATGTTATTGGGTACGAAATATACTTTAATCTTGCAAGAAAATGGATAAAAAAAGCAAGTATCAATGAAGGAAGAAAGATAATCTTCCTAAAATTTGGCGTTTCTGATAGTTTTTCGTATCTTTGCAATCTATGAGATACCAGGAAGGTATCTTGTTAAAGAATATAATTGTATGTTAGAAGTACGTGATAGATTAAACTTCGAGGATTATCTGGATTCACTCTTGAATAGCGTAGAGAGTGATGACTTGGAGTTTAAAAGTGCTGCCGGTGGATTTCCTGGTAGCTTTTGGGATACTTACTCAGCTTTCGCCAATAGCGAAGGAGGAGTTATCGTGCTTGGAGTTATAGAAAGAAAAGGTAAGTTCTATATAGATAATCTATCTGATGAACAGGTAGAGAAATATACCAAGGACTTTTGGAATAATGTGAATAATCGAGCTACGGTTAGTTGCAACCTGTTAAAAACAGAAGATGTCGTGGTAGAAGATTACAATGGTCACAAACTTATGTTATTCTTTATTCCTCGTGCATCTAGAGAACAGCGTCCTGTTTATAGAACGTCTCAACCCTATAATGGTACTTTTAAGCGCAATCATGAAGGTGATTATAAATGTACGGAGCGAGAAGTGCAGCGTATGTTTTCAGATGCGAATGTTTCTAATCCCGCTGATAGCCGCATTTTGAGAAATTATTCATTGAATGATTTAGATATGGAGTCTGTTGCTCAATATCGACAATTATTTAAGTTAGCAAAGCCAGACCATCCTTGGTCTGTTTTGTCTGATTTTGAGTTTCTTAAAAAGATAGGAGCTTATCGTATAGAACGTAGTACGAAGGAAGAGGGCTTTACGCTTGCAGGTGTGCTGATGTTTGGTAAGGAAGATGCAATTACAGATACTGAGTGCTGCCCTAATTTTTTTCCTGATTATCGGGAAAAACTTTTGGATAATCCTGAGATAAGATGGACAAATAGAATTTGCCCAGATGGAACTTGGGAAGCAAACTTGTTTCAGTTTTATCTGCGTGTCCTCCCTCGTTTGTGTGCAGTTTTGCCAAAGCCTTTCATTTTGAAGGACAATATTCGCCGAGATGAAACCCCAGCTCATATAGCTGTACGTGAGGCATTGGTAAATCTTTGTATCCATACTGATTATTCGGCAGATGCAACAATGGTGGTGCGTTTGTTTCCGAATAAAATGGTGTTTGCTAATCCTGGCACCTTGTTGGTTTCCAAGACACAGTATTACGAGGAGAGTACAAGCGTTTGTCGCAATACGACTCTGCAAAAGATGTTTATGCAGATCGGTTCGGCAGAAAAAGCGGGAAGTGGTGTCGATAAGATTTTGGCAGGTTGGCGATTTGCGAATTGGCGGGCACCGATGTTAAGATTGTTAACTCAGCCTGATATTGTAGAGCTGACAATGATGATGGAGTCATTGATGGATGATGCTACGAAGGAAAAGCTTGCTCAGATATTTGGTCCAAAAATCACGACAATTGGGCAAAAGCGTTTGTTGGCACTTAATGCGGCTTGCATTGATGGCTATGTTACTAATGAGAGCCTTAGAGTTGTGCTGGATATTCATAAAGCAGAGATTGCTGATTTGCTGAAAGATATGTGTCAAGATGGATTGTTGGTGCAAGATGGGTATGGTAGAGGAACGAAATATTATCTTCCAAACGATGACTCTAATATACCAAGTAATATTGCAAGCTCAGACTCTAATATAACATGCTTTGGCTCAAATATACCAAGTAATATTGCAAGTTCAGGCTCTAAGGTTGCAAGTTTAAGCCCAAATATACCAAGTTCAGATTCAAATATACCAAGTAATATTGCAGGTTCAGGCTCTAAGGTTGCAAACTTAAGTTCAAATATACCAAGTCCGAATATCAGCATTTCAAACATGGAATCTTTGAGGAAGAAAAAGAAATTATCTTTTGAAGAATTGAAGAAGCTTATATGTTTGGTTTGTTCGGATTGGCAGTCATTAGATGAATTGGCACTGCAAGTTAATAGAAATAAGACTTATTTAAAGATTTATGTCATTCCACGGATGTTAGCCGACAAGAGTTTGGAAATGATGTTCCCTGGAGTTCCAAAGCATCCTAGGCAAAAATATAAAAGTATAGTAAACAAATGAAGATAAAAATAAACCCAAAATACGAAGAGATGAGAAGTTTTATCGAACGCATCCCGGATGTGTTCGAGAAGGAAGGACGTGTGATTTACACGGGTCGCAATCTCATTAAGGTGATGGAGGCTCCTGATGGAACAGTGATTAATGTAAAGCGCTATCACGTGCCAAAGGGACCCAACAGTCTGATTTATTCCTTAGGCATCAGAAAGCCTAAGGGAGAGCGTGCCTTTGAATATCCGATGATATTGGAAAAGAAAGGCATCGGAACCCCTACACCTATTGCCCTTATCGAAGAGCGTAATGCCATCGGGCTTTTGGGATATACCTATCTCATCACCCTGCAGTGTGATAACCTGCATACCCTTTACGAAGTGGGTGATGCAGCCCCTGGTACCTACGAAAAACTGGCTAAGGCGCTGGCGCATTTCGCAGCTGATATGCACAACAAGAAAATTCTGCATAAGGATTTCACGCCGGGCAATGTGCTGTGGAAGCAGGATGAAGAAGGCTTCCATTTCATCATCGTGGATATCAACCGCATGAAGTTTGGAGAAATCAGCGTCAAGGAAGGACTCTATAATCTCCGAAAGTTCTGGGGACCTAAGGAATTTATCCGAATCCTGGTCTCTGAATATGCCAAGGTAAGAGATTACAACGTGGATGAGGCTGTGGATTATGTGATGAAGGAACGTGCCAAGTTCTGGACCCGCTATGGCAAGAAGCATCCTATCAAGTTTAAGCTGGAGTTATAGGAAACGAATTAAGTTTAAGCCATAAGCAACTTCTCAAGTTTAAGCCTGAGCTATAAGTAGCTAAACTCTTGCAAGTAAATTCCATACGCCCTGGGCTAGGAGCTTCTGCCCTTTCAGGGCGTGTGGAGCTTACATGCGAAAGTTCAATTATTTTATATATACAAATTTCAAATTACCTGGTCCTACGTCTCTTTTGCAACGTGCAAGAAGCATGGTTGGAGATTCCTGCATGTTTGCGGCTGGTGAGGCAACAATCTTATCTTTGCCGTAGTATCGGGCCATTCCCTGATTGATCCAATATCCTGGATAAATCATGATGTCATTGAATGCATCCGAAGGCATTTTTACCGTAAGAGGCTTCAATGTTATGGCACTTTGGGTATTCGTCTTCAATGCCAGTTCACGCTCGTTCATTTCCTTGTCAAATTTCACGGCAGTTCCTTTCAACATAAGTGAAACGGTTCTGTTGGTTGTCCTTTCCTTGAGACTTACGGATAATATCAAGATGACAATGGCACAATATGGCGCATACTGCAGCGAGTTGGCATATTTCTTCTTAGATGCCGTTACGAAATCTATAATGGCAGAACTTAATGGCGCTTTTGCCTCAGCCTTTCTCAGAACAGCTCCAGAAAGATAATAAATATTGATGCAGATGAGCCACAGGTGTATATACGAATAGATGTTCTGTACTCTGCCCGGTCCTCTTGTTCCCATGGCATAGCTGTGGGCGAAGAAGAATGAACTGTAAAGCGTAACGGTAATCAGGATGCATAGCCAAGGGTGAGAGAACTTGAATCTCGAGCTACTTGCCGCCTTGACAAGGGTAGGGCTAAGAAGCATCAACATCAGAATTTGAGCGATATTGATGGATTCTGATAAGAACTCGAAGCTCTTTCCTATTGCCATGAAGAATGCAACGACAACATTTGGCTTGCTTTCTATGGTAACTTGTCTGAACGCATTACCAGGAGCCAACACGCTGAAAAGGAAGGCGATGCCATAGATGGTGAGAATAGTAATATATAAACGTGGCCATTTTCTTTGTTCCATCTTCATGATGAGAATGGCTGCAAACAGAATCGCTCCCATGCCAAGTCCTGACACGAAGTTTCCGCCGGCAATGATGATGGATAGAACGATGGACGCCCCTCCGATAAGGGCTTTCTTGAACTTGGAACAACTTAATTGATATCCTATGAGCAGAGATGCTAAAAACAGAGACATGCTATAGAATAAAGTGTAGTACATCGCCCCGTTATACCAATAGAATGCATCGTAGTATGACCATGTAAACTGGATGGTCATCAGAACGAAGAGGGTAGACACGAAGAGATATTCCAATCTGGACGAATGGAGTAATTTTCGCATAATCATATATAGTAAGGTGTAAGTGGAGGTCACCAAACTGGAAATCAAGATGAATGTTCCAAGCCAATATTGGCCGAATACTCCTGGTTGTAGAGCCATGAGAAAGCAGGCGGAATAGGTGCCCTGCCATGTATGATACATCGTCATAGCTACATTCCAGGCTGTCTGAACGCAAGCCGGAAATGAATGGGTCTCATTCCAAATCTTATATACTTCTGCACCGAAGACATAATCATCCGCAAATGGATGAAGATACTGGCTTATCCATAACATGGGAATGATGGATATGATTAGAACAGCAATAGCTACTCCTGTTACAATTTTCAATTGCTTTTTATTCATAACTGCTTTTATCCTTTTATATTATTTTCTTTTTACTTCTTGTTCTTTCTTTACTTCTTACTTTCTATATATTATAACATCCTTATTGCCATAATCTTGCATGCAAGATAAACAATAAATGTTAAAGCTTATATTGTGTATAGGTGCAAAGGTACTAAACATAATTAAGTATCACAAATATTTCTTGTATTTTTTGCTGTTTTAGCGTTTTTTTTCGTATCTTTGCAAAACAAATAAATTACAAATGATACATATTGCGCTTACCATAGACGAAAATTATGTACGTTATTGTACAGTAGTGATGGCTTCTATTTTGGAAAATAATAAAATGGATGATATCACATTCCATATTGTTGCTAATGATTTAACGAGTAATAGTAAAACAATTATATTTAATCAAGTTAAAAATAGTAAAGCTTTGGTGAGTTTTTATACTGTGCCATCGCTTTTGCTCGAAGCTTATGAACTTAAATGGGGGCATAAGCGTCTTTCTATGACTGTCTTTTATAGATGTTTGTTAGCTACCATATTACCGGAAACTATAGAAAAAGTAGTCTATATGGATTGTGATGTGTTGGTGTTGCAATCATTAAGAGATTTGTGGAATACGCCAATGGAAAATATTGCAGTGGCAGGTGTACAAGACTTATTGGAAACTCCTAAGGAATATTTCAGCCGTTTAGAATATGATAGTAAATATGGATATTTTAATGGTGGTATGTTGTTAATCAATTTAGATTACTGGCGTAAACATAATGTAGAAAATCGTCTTAAAGAATATTTTAGAGCCAATTTAGATAAAGTTGTTCGTAACGATCAAGACATTATGAATGCGGTTTTATATAAAGAAAAACAGATGTTGGATATGAAATGGAATGTCCAAATTGATGTGTTCTTGACAAAACATTATTCAGATATAAATTTGAGGAATAAATGTCTTGCAGTTGCTGGTGATATTGGTATATTGCATTATTGCTACCGTAAAAAGCCATGGCATTATAATTGTATTCATCCGATGAGAGACTTGTTTTTCAAATATCAGAAGTTGACTCCATTCGATGATTATTCTCGTTTGCAGAAACCATTATCGAAAATACATCGTTTCTTGCATAATTTGCCTTATACTTTAGGTATTAAGGAGTCTAAAATCTTAGACAAGAAAAAGTTTGAGAGATATTTGGAGGAAAAGGATAATTAGATATAAGCATAAAAGAATATGATACCAAAGGTAATACATTTGTGTTGGTTCAGTAATGACCCTTATCCTGTAGAGATAAAGGTTTGTTTGGATACATGGAAGTGCCTGATGCCCGACTATGTAGTTAAAGTTTGGGATTATGCTGCGGCAAAGTCTATTGGCTGTGCCTTTATCGATGAGGCCCTGGAGGCTCGAAAGTGGGCTTTCGCTGCCGATGTGGTGCGATTCTATGCCGTATATAAGGAAGGCGGCATCTATATGGATAGCGACATCTATCTGCATCGCCGTTTCGACGAGATTCTTCCAGAGGATGGCTTTGCCACTTTCAACGAGAAGGATAAGGAGGAGTTTGGCTTGCAGGCTGCCTTCTTTATGGGTACTGCTGGCAATGCGTTCTGCCAGAAGATGTTTGAATATTATCAGAACTGCCATTTCAAGAATCCGGATGGCTCTTTCAATGATACGATTTCACCTTATACGATGTCGGCTGTGGCGAAGTCTTTCGGATGGCAGATGAAGGACGAAAAGCAAGTGATGCCTGGCTTGACGGTTTATCCTACGCATTTTGTTGCTCCCAACAATCATTATCCGGTGGATAGCGAGACGATAGGAGTGCATCGCGTTGCGGGTAGCTGGCGAAAGAGAAAACTGGGACGATTCCTTGAGATTAAGGTCAAGCATTTATGGCATGTAGTAAAATATGCCCTTTTTAAAAAGTGAGAAAGGCATATCTTACTATGTGTAATTATTTGGAGAGTATAAACTATACTATCGATCATTCCTGAATAGCCTTTTTCAGATTCTCGCCATTGTTGATGGCTATTGCCATCTGTTTTGTTTGGGTAAGCATACTGGCATATTCTTCTTCCGAAATGCTGGCTAGGCGCCCAGGAAGTTCTTTCAGGGAGTTGATGGCAAATCCCACTCCCTTCTCTTCTACAAGCGGAGCAATGGCAGATTCTTTCCATACGATGATAGGTAATCCGGCACGCAGGTAGAAGGATGCCTTGTGCGGGGTGTTGTATTTCAGATAGCTTCCGAAGTCGCCATGGCATTCTTCCAGGGAATCTCCATCCCATACCAGACCAAAATTTCCGCACACTTGCTTGATGAAATCGTCGGCATTCATAAAGCCATGCCATATGATGTTCTTGTCTTTTGCCACGGCATCATAATCTTCCATGTTTCCATAAAGATGAAACTTAAACTGGTAATCCAGTTCCTGCATCTTCAGGATAAAGGCGTTTTTGCGCAGGTTGAGTGAGCCGGCATATACGATATTCCATACCTCGTTGGGCTGGTGCTTCTTGTCTGCTGCAACGGATGGCGACAGATAATCATGGAATCCCAGGGCTCCGATAGGCTTTTCCAAGCCTTGCTGTTCAAGCCACAGCTTCATCGCCTGGTTGGTGGCGATGATATAGTCGGTGTGGCTCAGGCGTTTCAATTCCTGGGCTACGGTTAGTTTCTTTCGTCGGAAACTGCCCAAATCATGAATTAGGGAAATGGTTTTGGCTCCTTTGAGGTGTGCCATCTTGCAGATGAAGGAGAAATATTTCTTTACGGGATATTGCAGTACGATGACATCTCCTTTCTGAATGCGAGAGCAGGCGATGAGGGTACTCGCCAGGTTATAGAAGAATGCCAGAAACTTGTTTTTGTCGATTTTGCAAGGCAAGCCGATGCTTGCTGCCCCCATCGAGTGCAGTACCTTTTCGTAATCTGTCTTTGCCTTGTTGCCAGCACTTGTCTGATTGTAATAAGTGCGGCTGATATAACATAATCTTCTTTCCTTCATATAGCCTATTGATTAGATCCTTGTGATAGTATCGAATTACATCTCTTTTGGTACAACTTTCCCCTTCACCACTTCATATCGCTTGTCAAACTCCTCCCTGGTTCGCTTCCATCTGTTATGCGTCCATAAATAATAAGGTGGATTCTTGCGGATGGTTTCTTCCAGCATCTGGAAGAAGCGACGGGTAATCTCGTGCTCCGGCAGGGTGTTTGGCTCACGGGTGATGAGCTTGTAGGTTGCCGTGTAGTAGCCTCGCTTAGGGCGCGACATCTCTACATAGAACACGGCATCGTTCATCTTTCTCATGATTCTCTCGCCACCCGTAAACACTGGGGTTTCGGGATGGTTGAGGAAAGGAAGCCACAGGTGGATGTTCTCCCACTTGGGACCCTGGTCGCTGATGTAGCCGAAGATGCTCATGATGCCCTTGCGCTTGTAATCCACCAGATAGCGGAGGATTTCTTTCTTGGGCACCACCACGCCATTCTCCTCGTGAGAACGGATGCGCTTGAAGAGCTCGTCGAAGGCATGGTTACGCAGAGGGTGATAGATGAGGCCTATCTTGCGTGACTTGGGCAGTTCGATACCCACGCATGAGAGCCACTCCCAGTTGCAGTAATGGCCCAGGATAGCTGCCACGTTCTGACCTTCCTGGAAACATTGCTCCACTTCCTCGCTGTTGATGACCTGGAATCGCTGGCGCAACTCCTTGTCACTGATGCTGAGCAGTTTGACAGCCTCGAAGAAGTAATCGCTGAACCAGCGATAGAACTTCTTCTCAATGTCGATAATCTCTTCTTCTGATTTCTCAGGAAAAGAGCTGGTGAGATTCTTACGCGCAATACCCCTGCGGTACTTGATGACGTGATACATCATGAAGTACTCGAAATCGGCGATGCAATAGAGCAGCCTGAAAGGCAGCAGCGATATTGCATAAAAGAATGCATAAACAATCTTAACCATCTGTAAAACTATAAATTCTTAACTATTTACTCAATTACACCTGCTGCATATCATGCAACTTCTTGTAATATCCTTCTTTTTCAATCAGTTCCTCATGAGTACCGCGCTCCACAATCTTACCCTCGTGCAATACGCAGATTTCATCGGCATGCTTGATGGTACTCAATCGGTGAGCCACAGCCACGGTGGTACGGGTTTTCATCAGTTTCTCCAAGGCATCCTGAACCAGGCGCTCGCTCTCGGTATCGAGGGCTGATGTTGCCTCATCGAGGATGAGAATAGGAGGATTCTTGAGGATGGCACGGGCGATGCTGACACGCTGGCGCTGGCCACCGGAAAGTCTGCCGCCTCGGTCTCCGATATTTGTATCGAAACCATGCTCCGACTTGGTAATAAACTCGTAAGCATTGGCTATCTTAGCTGCATTGGCTATTTCTTCATCCGTAGCATCGGTCTTGCCGAAACGGATGTTGTCCTTAAAACTGGCATTGAAGAGGATAGCCTCCTGGTTTACATTACCTATCAGCTGTCGGAGATCGTGCACGCAGAGGTCCTTCACGTTGATACCGTCGATGAGCACTTCGCCCTCCTGTACATCGTAGTAGCGAGGAATCAGGTCGAGCATCGTACTCTTTCCGCTACCGCTCTGACCCACCAGTGCGATGGTCTTTCCCTTAGGAATCACCAGGTTGATATCCTTCAGCACGTAAACCAGTTCACCATTCTGATGGTCGGTATAGGCAAAGGAAACATGGCGGAACTCTATCTGATGCTCGAAGCTGTTGATATGCTCAGGATTCTCCTTGTCCTTGATTTCAATCTCTGCCTGTAGAATCTTGTCGATACGCTCCATACTTGCCAATCCCTTTGGGATATTGTAACTCGCCTTGGAGAATTCCTTCAGTGGGTTGATGATGCTGTAGAGCATCACGAGATAGAAGATGATGGTAGGACCGTCGATTCTGCCGTAATCCAGAACCAGGATACCGCCAAACCACAATACCACTACGATGAGGATGGTTCCCAGGAACTCACTCATCGGGTGTGCCATCTGCTGGCGGATATTTACGCGCATGATGTTGTCGCGGTAGCTGCTGTTAACCTGATTGAAACGCTTGTTCATCTTTTCTTCTGCACAGAACGCCTTGATGATGCGCAAGCCGCCCAGGGTTTCTTCTACCATACTCATCGTGTCGCTCCAAAGTGCCTGTGCCTCGATACTGTGTGCCTTCAGTTTCTTGCCCACTACTCCCATGAACCAGCCGAAAGGTGGTACAAAGAGAATGGTGAAGAGGGTGAGCTGCCAACTGATGCAGATCAGCGTAACGAAATAGAAGAGAATCAAGATAGGGTTCTTGAAGAGCATGTCGAGCGACGACATGATGCTGTTCTCCACTTCCTGCACATCACCGCTCATGCGGGCAATGATATCTCCCTTGCGCTCCTCGCTGAAGAAACCGAGCGAGAGACTGTTTATCTTCTGGTAAATCTGGTTGCGGATGTCTCTTACGATACCTGTACGAATAGGTATGATGGTGGCTGACGAGAGGAAATAGGCTCCCGTCTTGAGGAATGTCATGAAGGCTAGGAATATGCCGATGACCAAAAGGGCTGTTGATGCACTATGGACAACAATAAACTCCTGAATATAATAATACAGGTTATTGGTTGCAACCTCCTTGATGCTACCCCAATCTCCATTCCAGTGCATATACTCGTTGACACGGATACCACCATCTACTTTGAACAGGATTTGCAGGATTGGTATCAAGGCTGCAAACGAAAAGATGTTCAATACCGCAGACAGGATATTGAACAGGATAGACAGTCCCAGATACTTTTTGTATGGAGGGACGAATCGGCGTAAAATTTGCAAGAATTCCTTCATAGGTGCAAATATAGTGCTTTTTAAGAAAACCGCCAAACTTTTGGCGGTTTTTCTTGTTTATATTCTGTTTTTTCTTTCAGAAGAGTCTTTTTATTCAGAAAAAGCTGTTCTGAAGAGTTTGGGTTTACTCCTTTACTTCTTCTCCGAAGAGAGTAGCAGAGGTAGAACCGGTGATGCGAACCTTCACGAACTCTCCGATGTGGTGGTTGCCCTTATCGATGACAACTGCCTTGTTTTGTTCTGTTCGACCCATCATCTGCTCGCGGCTACGCTTGCTGAAGTTCTCGATGAGGATGGTGAATACCTTGCCCTCATCCTTCTTGTTCTGTTCAGCGCTCACCTCGGTCTGCAGTTTGATGAGCTCGTTGAGGCGGGCTATCTTGGTTTCCTCAGAAACGTTGTCTGGCAGATGCTTGGCGGCATAGGTACCCGGGCGCTCTGAATACTTGAACATGAAGGCGCTGTCGAAGCCTACTTCCTTTACCAGCGAGAGGGTTTCCTGATGGTCTTCCTCGGTCTCGTCGTGATAACCCACGAAGATGTCGGTGGTGATGCCGCAGCCTGGAATGATGCGCTTGATATCGGCGATGCGCTGCAGATACTCCTCACGGGTGTATTTGCGGTTCATCAGCTTCAAAATCTTGTTGCTTCCGCTCTGTGCAGGGAAGTGGATGTGCTTGCAGAGGTTTGGCTCTTCGGCAATGGCGTGGAGGATGTCCTCGGTCATATCCTCTGGGTTAGAGGTGGTGAAGCGTACTCGCATATCCGGTACAGCCTGGGCTACCATGTGGAGGAGCTCGGCAAAGGAAAGACTGCCTTCCTCGCGCTTGCCCGATGGCGAGAGACCATAACTGTTTACATTCTGTCCAAGCAGGGTAACCTCCTTGAAACCACGCTGCTGCAAATCGCGAACCTCACGCAGGATGCTCTCAGCATCGCGGCTGCGCTCACGTCCACGGGTATAAGGCACGATGCAGTAGTGGCAGAAATTGTTGCAACCACGCATGATGCTTACGAAACCGCTCACTCTGTTGCCACCGATGCGCTGAGGTACGATGTCACGGTAAGTCTCGGTCTTAGAGAGTTCGATGTTGATGGCGTTGGTTCCCATCTCGCACTGCGCAATCATATCCGGCAGGTTGAGATAGCTGTCTGGTCCGCAAACGAGATTGGCATAGTGGTTCTGGATGAGGTCATCCTTCACGCGCTCTGCCATACAGCCCAAAACGCCGAGAATCACCTTTCTTCCCTTTTTCTGCTCTGCATGCAGGGTGTCGAGGCGATGATAAATCTTGTTCTCTGCATTCTCGCGGATACTGCAGGTGTTCAGGAAGATGGCATCAGCCTCTTCTTCTTTCTCACAAATTTCGTAGCCAGCCATCTGCATCACAGAGGCAACTACTTCACTGTCTGCCACGTTCATCTGGCAGCCATAAGTCTCAATAAATAGTTTCTTCATTGTTCTAGATGAATTCTATTCGTTTATAATGTTATTGTAATTAAAATATGTAACTATCTGAATTTCTGTCGCGAAGAAGGAGTATGATGCTCTATCATTCCCTTCGATACTGCCATCAATACAAAATAGATGACGACGGCAGAGATGAGGCCGGCGATGGCATCGATGAGATAATGCGCCTGAATATATACGGTAGCCAGACACAGGAAGATGTAGAATGGCAGCATCACGTATAGCAGTTTTCGGTTGCCGGTATGCCAGACCAGGAGCATGCAGATGGTGCTCACGCCCACATGCGAACTTGGGAAAGCGGCAGTAGGACGCTCGCCGGCGTTCTTGGCATCCTCTACAAGCTGGTAGAAGATTCCATCGGTGTAGCCCGGTGTCGGCAGGCAGTTGGTATGGGTATTGAAGTAATCGCCCAAAGCCGGGAAGATGCCTTTGGTTATTTCTGATATCCCTACTGCATCAAAGTAGAAGGTCGGACCCACTACCGGTACATAGATGTAGATGAGATAGTAGATAAAGAAACTGGTGAGCATGACGAATGCAGCTCTTTCAGCCTCATAATATCTACAGAAGAAATAATAGAATGAAACCAATGCAATCATCGGATAATACATAAAGTAGCCCATCGACATCAGTTCGCTTACTACAGCCCAAGGCAGGGCTTTGGCAAAGAGCAGGGCGGGCTGACATCCGAAAAGATCCTGCTCCCAACCTGCAAAGATATGGTCGAGGTTGGGGAACATGCGGTTGATTTCGTAGGTGTCGGGATACCACCAGGCAAGCAAAGCCATCTGGGCGATGATGCGCACCATCTTGGTGATGCGGCAAGGTATCATGCGGTATACTGCCCAAAGAGCGATGGTCATGACGAGCACTCTCAGTCGTCCCCAAAGCATAGCTTCCGGGTTTACGAGTTTGGTATAGGTAAAGAGCATGGTGATAATGGTGATTGCCATATATCCCAGCATGACCCATTCCAGTGTCATCAGTCCCTTCTTCGGGTTCTTGTCTATCTTGAAATAATCTTTTATCACGCTTCTTATTAGTTTATAATTTATAGTTTACAGTTTATAGGGCAATCTCGCTATACAGTGTAGCCGTTATCAACTATCAACTATTAACTTTTAACTATTAACTAGTTTACAGCCATCCGTTATCCTTGTACCACTTGATGGCGAGCTTCACACCTCTTTCCAGTGGATAATGAGGATGATAGCCCAGTTCATCCATGGCTGGCTCAATATCACATCGCCAGTTGCGCTGTTTCAGAATGTTGTACTTATCATTGTTCAGGGCCGACATCTTGCCCGTCATCCTTCCGAGATACTCTCCGAAGAAGGTTACGATGCGCAACACCCAGACAGGTGCCTTGATGCGTAGCATCCAAGGATTGCCTAACTCCTTTTTTATCAGGTCGCTGAAGGCAGCAGACTGATATACTTCTCCATCGCTGAGGAAGTATTTCCTGCCGTTCATTCCATGATCCAGAGCCAGGAATACAGCCTGTACCACGTCCTGTACATATACAAAAGTGATGTCCTGACGCTTGAATCCTACAGCAAAGTCAACATGTTGCTTGATGCTCTGCGCCATGAGAAAATAATCTTTCTCCCTAGGACCATAAACTCCTGTAGGGCGGAGGATGATATAAGGGAAGTTATTGCCGATGCTGTCCAGATAGAGTTCTGCCTCCAGCTTACTCTTTCCGTATGCAGTATTTGGCTTAGGAGTATCATGTTCTGAGATTTCCTGATAAGGCTGCTCTTCGCGGATGGCTCCAAAGATGCTGAGCGAACTGACAAAGACAAATCGCCTGATAGGCATCTGGAGGCGCAGAAGGACGTTCACCAGATGCTTGGTTCCCTCTGTGTTTACCTTATAAAAGTCCTCTGCATGCAGGCACTTCGTTGCGCCGGCTGCATGCACTATATAGTCGAACTCGTGCGGGGCGAGTTCTTTCTCCAACTCTTCCTCTGAAGAAAGATTGAGATTGATAAAATGGATGCGTTCGTCTTGCAGATACTTTCTGGAACTGGTAGGGCGTACTGCCGCCCAGGTTTCCATGCCCTGTCTTAAGGCCTCTTCCACGATGTAGCTGCCGATAAAGCCCGACGCACCCGTTACTAGAATCTTCATTAATTATTTATAAAATTGCAATTTTGGGTGCAAAGATACTATTTTTTCATGAGTTATCCATATTGTTATGCAAAAATTATTTTAAATTCTTCTGTTTCTTCACAAAAAGTATTATCTTTGCACTTATGACGCAAGTATCAGGTTTTATATTGTCTCCTGTAGATGCAGTTTCGGATAGATTCACGGAAATCTCCGAGCTCTCTACCAGCGGTTTTAATGTCCTGCTCCGTGCCAAGCGCAACGGTCAGTGGTGGATATTGAAATCGTTGAAGCCTGATGTGTGTCATGATTCTACCTTCCTGCAGCTTCAGCAGAAGGAATATGACATCCTTGCCCGCCTTGACCATCCCGGTATTGTGAAGGTTGAAGGGTTGGAGGAAGTTGAGGGATACGGCAGATGTATCGTGATGGAATGGATAGATGGTGTGACGCTTGAAGAATGGCTCACCCAAGGGCATTCCGGTTTTGAACGCAGACAGATAGCCCGCCAGCTTTTGCAGGTGATGGAGTATGTGCACAATCAGCAGATTGTGCATCGCGACCTGAAACCTGCCAATATCATGATAGCCCGTAACGGAGGTACGATCAAGTTGATTGATTTCGGGCTCTCTGATGCCGATAGCTATACCATTCTGAAGAGCCCTGCCGGTACCGAAGGGTATGTTTCGCCTGAGCAGCAGGAGGAGAGTATGCCTGATGTGCGCAATGATATCTACAGCCTGGGAGTCATCTTGAAGGAGATGCGGCTGGGATGGTCTTGCCGTTGGGCTGTCAAGAGATGTTTTCTTCCTTTAGAGTATCGGTATCCTAATGTGTTAGCTTTAAGGATGCATATTCAGTCGCTTCATCGTCGCCTAATAGCTTTAAACTGTCTTCTCGCTTTTTTAGTTTTGGGCACATCAGGTATTGTTTTATATAATAAGGTGGTAAAGCCAGAGATACTATACGATGTGGTTGCTCAGTTTACTGTTGGCAACCTGGTATATAAGTCGTGGGGTGGCGGTTTGGTTACAGTAAGTGCTGCCAATGACCGGGATTCTGTCATCGAGATACCAGCTACCGTGAAATATCAGGGTGTGAGTTATCGTGTAGATGAGTTGGAGGATAGTGCTTTTGCTGTGCATCCTTTCCTGAAGCGGGTCGTGATGCCAGATAATCCCAAGTTGCACGTGATGAAACATGTCTTTGACGGCAGTCCTAATCTGGAGAGTATATATTTCCGTAGTAAGACGCCACCTAGGTTGGGAAATGCAATTTGGAAGGTGACGATGGATGATATCTTTGAGGCTCTTAGTTTTAGGAAGATTGTTCTCTATGTTCCTAAGGGTAGCAAAGATGCTTATTGCCGTTCACCGTGGGGGCGCTTTACTTATATTGTGGAGTTTGAGAAATGACAACGATAAAATTAAAAATGGCACTCCCTGTTTTTGAGGGATGCCATTTCTTTGTTAAAAGGATATGGTTTGAGATTCATATAGAATCTCAGACCGCAGGGATGTTATATCTGTCCTGCTCTAATATCCTGGGTTCATAGAAAATGATTCAAATGACTATAAATACGCTTTCAGATTTTATTTTATCTCCCAAATCAATCTTTACTTTCTGGCTGCAAAAATACATAAAAAGAACGAAAGTAGATTGGTTCAAAACGGTTCAATTTCAGTTTATTGCAATAAAAGGTACATTTTTTGTGGGAAAGACGGCAAATATTGTTTATCTTTGCAATCTGTAAAAAGCAAATAGATGAATATATAATGATGGAAGATTATAAACAAGAAGATTTTGATAGACTCAAGAATGAGGTCGAAACGCTGGTGGGACGAAAGATAGTTTCACCAAGGGATTTTGATTTCCTTTCCCGACAGATAGAGGGTTATACCCAGGAAACGGTTTCGGTGAGCACGCTGAAGCGTCTGTGGGGATATGTGGCATGTTCCTGCAAGCCGAGCAGGTTCAATCTGGAATTGCTCTCCCGCATGGTGGGATATCCCAGCTGGAATGCGTTCGTAGAGAGTAAGGATGCTGTTGCTTCCAGCCGATTCTTTATCAAGAGCAAGCTGATTGCTGATGCTCTTGTCATAAATGATCTGGTTAGACTGACCTGGCAGCCCGGCCGTATTCTTACCATCAAGTATTTGGGAAATGACAATTTCAAGGTGATGGAATCGCTGAACAGCAAACTGGCTGCCGGGGATACGTTTACCTGCCACCAGTTTGTGGCTGATGAGCCTCTTTATCTTTCCAACCTGAACCATCCCGGCATTCCTCTCTGCAACTATGTGGCAGGACAGAATGGAGGCATCAAGTGGAATGTTCTTGAAGGATAAACTGTACGGTTCTTTCACCATATAATCAAGGGTCTATACGCCACTTTTTCATCGTGGCATATAGCCCCTTGTCGTTTCTTCTGCTAACCTTCCAACACCCATTTCCATGCCGGTCTTATTTCTATCTTGAGTCCATCACGCACAATCTCTCCTTCATCCTCGTAGGTGATTATCATGGCTCGCTTCAGAGGATACAAACCATGCAAGGCTACTAATGCTTTCACTTCCCGCTCTATGGTTTCTCCGTCGCTCATCTGATAGCTCGCTTGCACAGCCAGTCCCTCATCAGGCACATGGAAATCCACCTCTATGTTTTTATTGTAATAGTATAAGCCCTTGCCGTATTTCTTATACAATGTAATTGCGCAAAGATTCTCCAGTAAAGAGGTATTCGGATTGCTGATGAAGAGATGCAGCAGCCCATTATCTACAAAATAATGTTTTTTAATTGTTTCTTTCTCCACGAACTTGGAGACATAATTATCGATAGAAATCAATAAGCATGATTCCTGTAGATAGCGAACATACTCCATTACTGTTGATGGGCTACATGAAGTACCGGTTGCTTTTATCAGATTGCTCAAACGGTTCAAGGAGCAGGGCTGTTTCACGCTTTCTGCCAATCTTCTTACACATAGGCGTAAGGCATCCTCGTTTTTTATCTTGTGACGAACCACCAGGTCATTAAAGAAAATACGATTATACAAGCTGTTTAACCATACTCTCTTTTCTTGAAAATGTACAAGCTCAGGGAACCCACCCCAGTCGAAGTAGGTTCGGAAGTGGCGCTGCAGTTCATTTGCTTTTCGTCCATATTGCCAATTCTTTGAAAGCAACACTCCTACAGCTTTCAGATATTCTGAAAAGCTATATGGAAATACGCTGATATCCAGATATCTTCCTCCCAAAACAGTCTCTATGTCACGGCTTAGCATTTTGGCATTGCTGCCAGTTATATAGATGCGATATTTTTGGTTGGCAAGACGGCGTGCAAAGTTTGCCCACCCTTCCACATTCTGTATCTCATCAAAGAAGAAGATGGGCTGACTCTCATACATGCTATGATAGGCTTGCAATATAAGGTCGAAGTCGGTTACCGACATTCCTTGCAAGCGTTCATCGTCAAAGTTGATATATACTATATTTTCTATCTCAACTCCATTTGCCAGCAATTGCTGAATTCTCTGGTATAGCAAATAGGATTTTCCTGCTTGCCTTACTCCAACAAACACATAATTGCCATACTCCTCTAGGTCTAGAGGACGCTGTACCAAAGGAATACGACCTATATATTCCTGGTTCTCAGCTATTATCGCTCGAAACAAATCCTTTTCCATATACTTACTTTTTGCGGCAAAAGTACAAATTTTATTCGATACCACAAAATAAAAACGGTATTTTTTATTCGGTAGCAACGAATAAAATGTTTTGTTTCTTTTCGCTGATACCGAATAAAATCTATTAATAAAGCTTTTTCATGGCGTGTAGTGTCATTCTTCGTCATCCTTGATTCTCAAAAAGGGTCTATACGCCACTTTTTCATCGTGGCATATAGACCCTTGCCAACCAAGGTAATTGCAGATTTACTATATTATTCGGGCTTTGTATCAAAGAAACCGATAAACTCATCAAAATCTCGAAGAATGTCATTCAACTTAGGATTACTCTTCTGAACTATAATGGCTATGTAATTGTCAACTTCTTCATCTCGAAGCACTGCTGTCCCGTTTAGAAATCATCGGGGCAGAAAAGGCTAGGATATAGCCAATCCTCCGTCTCTTCTGTCGGAACAGCTTTGTTAGACAATTCATTTAAAGGAGTCTTGTCCGTAAGGAATAGACCCACGTTCTTTGAAATAGTGTGTAGCGATTGTTCTATGTGCATCACTTTCTTTGCATAAGCTAAAAGCAAGTATGTGCATATGGCAATCCAGATTTGCAGATATATGGCATTCTCGGAAGTTCCATAAAAGGATTTGATGTGAAGGTGTTGCTTAATCCATTTAAAGTAAAGTTCCACGTTCCATCTTTCCCTATATAATTCAGATATGGTAAGCGCTTCATATTCCATGTTGTTTGTGAGAAACCTATACACCTTACTTGTTGCATAGTCCTCATAGGTTACCATTCTAAGTTCTTCAGGATACCATTTGGCTGTATGTAGTCCTGTTAATTTGATACGTTCATCAGAAATGATACCAGTACTCTTGTCAACTTCGGCTTCTGATACAACTTCAAAAAGCATGTTATCTTTTGCCCTAGTAACAAAGAATGCATTCTTCTTAGTTATCAACTTGAAGAGTCTGTTGAAATCTACATATCCTCTGTCCATCAGATAGATAGCAGAAGGTTCTATGTAGAGATCATCAAGAGCTTTTACATCATTAACCGATGCAGAAGTCAAATAAACTGAGACTGGAAGATTTCCTCGCAAATCGACTAATGTGTGCATTTTGATGCCACCTTTGTTTTTGCGATACTTTGCCCAAGGACATAATTTGAGACACAGACTTATAGTACTGCTATCAAAAGCATATACCATGTTGGCTAGGTCTAATCTGAACTTGTCTTTGATATAAAGAGGACGTACTTTTTTCAAAAGAACGTCTGCAAAATCTTTATAGATATGCCAATCTCGCTTCTCGTTAGCTTTTGCTAGAGTATTACGTGGTACAGCATAACTAATACCACAATGGTAAAGTTTGCTGGAGAGTGCCGTAAGGCAGTTTTCTATATCTCGAAGACTATCACGACCTGTTAATTGAGCATAGCTCATTACTAGGAATTGGTCTTTGCAAGAGAAGTTTCTTGCTCTGTAGTTTCCCTTATAACGGTCTACACAAGTTTTGAAATCACGTTCTGGTATAAGTGACATAATCTGAGAGAATATAGTTTTGCCTTTGTTCATCGCACACGTATTTTAAATATGCGTGCAAAGATACAAAATCAAATCGAATACACTATAAAAAGTCCGTAAACTTTTGAGTATTAATAACTTATTTAATAATTGTCTCGTTTTAACGGGACACTAGTGACTTTCCATAGCAAGTTTTCCATGTTTCACCATTATCAGAACTTTGGATTCCGTATAATTTGTATTCACCTACCGGGAAAGGATAATCAAAGTTTACTGTAAATTTTCTAAACTCTCCCATTGGGATAAGTTGGGTTAAATAGTCCGTAGAAACAGGAATAATATGACCATCTTCCGCTTTTATTCCTAAAGTAAACAATACGGACTCACTTTTGCTAAAATTCGACAAAACATAAGATACGCTCCCTGAAAAAGAATCAGACACAGAGTTTCGTTCTGAAGAATAGGAAAAATCTGAAATATCAGAAACCACCATCCTATCATATTCAAATGATGGTTGCTTATCTTGTGCATTGTTTGGTACAATTCCCAAAATGGCGCTATTGCTTTCGTTGAATCCTATACCATTATTTACCTCAGTTCGGGATAACGAGCTCTATCTAAAGGCTTTATAATGTTTTTATATAAGGGACACAGAGGCTTGGCA
>ENA-UERY01000994-UERY01000994.1-human-gut-metagenome-genome-assembly--contig:-NODE-994-length-19909-cov-4.134480_pt1 | contig 19909 bp, 14 predicted proteins | sample MGYA00242989_ERZ507990 | MGnify/ENA primary metagenome ERZ507990 (study PRJEB26167, sample SAMN06115529) | human gut metagenome | host: Homo sapiens | place: China:Fujian | collected 2015-08-26...
AGGAAAGCTAGAACTGGCTGCATTTGTCTTTTTCAGCCTTTTTCTCTTGCTTCAATGCCTCTCAATTGCGGCTGCCAACGTAGCACTAGGATTTTCCGTTTTTTTTATTCTTTGCCTCTTAATCAGCGCGTTTAAAAACTCCAAAAAGAAGGGGTTCCTTGAGATCTGTCAACAGAATAGATTTCTTTGTCTTTTGTTCGTTTTGTTCTGGGGAACAATTCTTTGCTCGGCCATATTTAGTGGCGACCTACTTAAAGGGAGCAAGATTTTTATAGGTCAGTTTGTGTACCGAACTGTTCCTCTTTTCATTATCTTGTTCATTTTCCCTAAAAAAGGGTTCGCCTCATTTTTTTTGTTCCTGTCGCTTCTTTCCTGTATTCTCGACGTCATCGGCGGGATAATTATTCACGGAGATGGCCCCCGTTTAAGAGGTCTTTATGGCCATCCGATGACTTTGGCTGGGTTTCTCATAACCTCTTTGCCCATCTTGTTTTGTTTCCTTTTAAATTGGAAACAAAACAGAAAGGCATTATTCTTAACCATTGCGTCCTTTCTAATTGGCTTTACCGGACTTCTTCTAAATGGAACTCGAGGAGCATGGCTGGCTCTGGCAGTCACTCTTCCGTTGGTTACGATTCTTTATGATCGCTCCATTAAAAAGATCCTTTTTCTTGTTGTCTTTGCTATTGGAACCTCTTTAGTATTTTTCAACTCTCCCCAACTTCAAAATAGAGCAGAAAGCATCACAAGTACGACACTGCAATCCAACACCGAAAGACTCCTCATGTGGGAGTCCGCCTGTGAAATGTTTAAAGATCACCCTGTATTTGGTGTCGGCATTGGTCAATACTCATCGAAATACTTAACTGAGTACAAGTCACCCGAAGCTAGAGAGAAGCAGAATCACTGTCACAACAACTTCTTGCAAATGCTTGCTGAAAATGGCGTAGTCGGATTTATCGGTTTCTGTTTATTGTTTGGCTATATTCTTTTGTCATCCCTTAAGAAAGCCCTATTTAATAGTTCGCCCTATCACGTGTTAATATTCGGCAGCACTTTAGCCTTGCTTCTGCAAGGATTCACCGAATACAACTTCGGAAACTCCGCCGTTATTAAATATTATTGGGCGATCTTAGGTTGTCTGCTCGTGTTGGCGCACCAGAGTGAAAATAAAACTTCCGGTAGTTCGTTTCCACCCTTTCAATGCAATAAAACTGAAATATGAAAATAGGGATTGTTTGTAATGCCCTTGCTAACAGTGGCGGCATGGAGCGTTACACATTAGACATAATCAGAGGATTCGTAGCTTCCGGACATGAAGTTACAGTCTTTACGAGAAAGGTGGATGCCAGCATTTATGAAGCAACTCTCGTGAAAACCGTAAAGATCAATACTTCATTCTTACCAAAGAGGTTCCGAGACTTTTATGTTTCCAATCTTCTGCCCTCTTTGAGAAAAAAACATCCCCTGGATGTTATGTTGGGTTGCTGCCGTTCTAGGCATGTGGATATTGTTATTTGCGGAGGCACTCATCCTGGTTTTCTCAAGGCAACGAGAAAGAGGAAAAGCATTTTTGACAGATTTGTTCTTCCCTTCGAAAAAGCATCCTATCAAGAGGCAAGCTGCGTAGTTGCTCACTCCCAGTTGGTTGAGAATGAAATCAAGACTTACTACCACGTTCCGAAATCACGCTTGTTTTTAATCCCGCCGCCTGTGGATTTAAGTATTTTTAAACCGGCATCAGAAGGAAACCAGCAATCAAGTTCCTCCAAACGACTATCTTCTTTCTCACAGTTGAAGAACAAAACGGTTTTTCTCTTCGTTTCTTCCAGCCAGGTCCGGAAAGGATTCAAGCTTCTGGAAAAATATTTTGAAAATACCTACTTACCGATTGCACTGGCCGTTGCCGGCCGCCCACTCAAAAGAAACGACTACAAAAATATTTGTTATGTTGGTTACGAGAAGAACATGGCTGCTTTATATTCCCAGGCTGACTTCTCTATTTTGGCTTCGACCTACGAACCTTTTGGCTTGGTCCCCGTAGAGTCGCTGTGCATGGGTGTTCCTGTGGTGATTTCTGAAAATCTCGGCTGCAAAGGTTATATCTCAAACGCCGTAAAGGAAGAGTTCAATCCTTTTTCCATTGATTCTCTTGACAAGGCGATTAGAAATAGCCTTTTTCGAAAAGATTCCATGACAAGAGCCGCAAAAGGAAAAACTTCCGAGAAATTCTTAGTCGATTTTTCGTTGGACAAACATATCGCAAAACTTCTAGAAGTTTGTGAATTAGCAAGAAGAGAAAATGCAAACTGAATTTAGTAAAGGCGGAACCGACTTAACAGCCTACATAATGACTAAAAATGAAGAACATTGCATTGCTCGCTGTGTTCGGGCGCTCTCTTGGTGCCCAAAAATCGTAGTGGCTGATACAGGATCTTCTGATGGAACGAAGGAAATTGCCAAGTCATTAGGCTGCGAAGTTATTGATGTTCCCTTTGATGGCTTTGGTACCACCCGTAATCGAATCCTTGAGCGAATAACTTCGGATTGGATTGTTTGCTTTGACGCTGATGAAGTTTGCACCCCGGAGTTAGCAAAAGAGGTCCAAGAAAAATTAAAAAATCCTTCAGCTTCAGCCTATCTCGCCAATAGATTGACCTACCTTCTTGGTAAGCCTGTTTTGCACTCCGGCTGGAATCCTGACTTTAGACATGCTGTGCTATTTAAGAAGAGCGATTATCGATACACGGACAGAAGAGTACACGAAGGCTTTATTACACAGGGAAAAGTAGAGAAGTTGAAATCTTCTTTCCTTCATTACTCCTTTCCGACCGTTAAAACCCTCATGAGCAAAGAAATGCAATATGCAGATCTCGGGGCGGACGCGATGTTGATGAAGAACAAAAAAATCGGGATGTTTAGAGGCTTAGGACACGCTGCATGGGCCTTTTGTAGGCACTTTTTCTTAAGAAGGGGTTTTTTAGACGGTTGGAGGGGCTTTCTTATCGGCATCTCAGCGTTCCATACGACTTTTTACCGTTATGTAATAGCTATGGAAAAATTGTCCGAAAAGTCTGAGAAGTAACAAAGGCATTAAAATGAATACAAAAAATTTGAAATTTTTCATTTACTTCCCGCTTTTATTGGGAGTTATTTATTCGCTGTTAAGCTGCCGATTTACCTCTCCGAATGAGTTCACGGATGTCCCTATTTGGAGCCCGATCTATTTTTTTTCATACTCGTTTTTCTACTACTCCCTTTTAAATCTTCTTCTTGCACTTCCTTTCGCTCTAATTTCTCTCCGTTATAGAAAATTGGGAAAGATTTTTGCCTTCATCGTTTTGTCGGTATTCTTAATTTTCTTTGTGGCCGACAGCTTTATTTATCAGCAGTTTAGACTCCATCTGAACATAGCGATGCTTCAGATGACGCTGCTGGGCGGAGGGCAAGTGGTGAGTTTCTCCGGCTCCATGATTTTTCAGATCGTCCTGTTGATGGGAGCTTGTTTCATTGCAACCTTTTTCTGCCTTTGGCTAGCCAATTTACTTTCCAGGATACAAAACCGTTTCAAACCCTCTTATCTTCTTATTTTCATAACCTTGGGCTTAGTAGTATGTCAGGGTATCTACGGGTTCGGCTTTGCCTACCACAATCCGTATACGACCAAGGTCGAAGAGAATCTACCTTTAAGCCGCCCCTTACATTTCAACAAACTCTTGATAAAAACAGGACTTGTCTCTCGTGAAGACGTTTATACGTTCAAAAGAACAGACGTTAAAGGCGCCATGAACTATCCTTTAAATAAACTCGACTGTTCTGGCGGAGAGGGCTACAACATTGTATTCTTAGTTGTTGATGCACTTCGTTTCGATATGATCACCGAACAAATAATGCCAAACGTCACTGCTTTCTCCAAGAATGCAATTACTTTTAAGGATCATTACTCCGGAGGGATCAATACTCGTCACGGAATTTTCACCCTCTTTTCTGGTATTCCCGGTTCATACTGGGACAGCTCTAAAGCCTCAAAATCCGGCTCCTCTTTGATTGAAGCGCTCCAAACCAGAGGTTACGAGATCGGTCTATTTGCTTCCGCGCCCCTTACAATGCCGGAATTCAACCAAACTGTCTTTGCCTCCCTGCCAAATATCAGATTAAATTCCAAAGGAAATAATCCTATGGAGAAAGACGTATCTGCAATCGAGGACATGGAAAAGTGGCTCACCTCTTTACCCAAAAATAAGCCTTTCTTCGCTTTTCTATTTTTAGACTCTGTCCATTCGGCGATCTTCCCTGAAACAGAAGAATTCACCGTGTTTAAGCCTTACTGGAAGGAAGTCAACCAAATTAAACTTTCAAACGATTTTGATAGAACCCCCTATTTCAACCGATACAAGAACTCCGTGTACTTCACGGATAAAAATCTTGCTCGTGCCCTTAATTTCTTAGGCCAACATATCGATATGGATAAAACCATCATCGTTATCACCGCCGATCATGGGGAGGAATTTAACGATACAGGTAAAAACTATTGGGGTCACAACGGCAACTTCACAAAATATCAGGCTCAAATCCCCTTTATTGTTAAGTGGCCGGACAAACCATCCGTTGAGATCGACTATCGAACTTCCTCATTAGACGTAGTCCCAACCCTGCTTCCACGCGTACTCGGCTGCAAAAATCCTGTGTCTGATTACAGCGTCGGCAAAGATCTTTTTGACCCCAACGGAAGAAACCCATTCGTTTACGTGAGCAATTACTCAAAGGATGCCTTTGTAGAGAAAGAACGGGTCGTTTTGATTAACGAGTTAGGAGTTCTCTCCTTCCTTGACCCTTCGTATAACCCTTCAAAGGACAAAACGGTTCCTCCTTATCTTAAGCAGGTATTGGAAGAAAGTTCGCGATTCATGAAGAAGAACTAGAATTGTCCCGCACCGTAGCCTCAAAATCTTATTTTGTGAACTGTTAAGTCCAGAGAACGATCAACAATGACCACTGAGACGAAAAAACTCCCGCTTATTGATTCTTCTATCTTGATTCCAAGGAAGGAAAAGAGCTTGAAGCCGACATTAGACGTTTTTTTCTGCTTCGACGATGCCTTCTGTCTGCCAACAGGAATTAGTGCTCTCTCTGTCTTAAAAAACAGCAAAGACCTGCCTCTGAATATTCACCTTGTGGGCGTGGACATTTCTGAGCAAAATTTGGGCTACTTCAGAAAATTAGATTGTGCCCCCAGCTCTGAGGTGCTCTTTCATTCACTTACCGCCGAGGAGTGTCAAAAACTTACGGCAAACCGTTCAACACTACACTTCCCTCCCGCAAGTTTCATAAGAATCTTCCTTCCTGAATTATTTCCGGCAATAAATAAAATGCTGTACCTCGACGGAGACACACTTTGTGTCGGAAGTCTTAAGGAACTTGCAGATCTTAACCTTCAGGACAAGTTAGCTGCGGTTGTTCTTGACATTAAAGCTAAAGACGGTTCATCTGTAAGACATGGCAGAAGGGACTTCAATTCCGGAATGATGTTGATTAATGTAAAGCCCTACGTAGAGTCAGACATTGCCCTGAAAACGTTGACGGTCTTGGAGAACAGCCGTCAATATAAGTCTCCTGATCAAATGGCTCTGAATGATGCGTTGGAAGAACGAAGGATCATTCTTCCCAAAAAATTTAATTTCATTCAAGAACTGACCGTACACGGGGAGCAAGATGAAAGTCGGCCCACCGATTCCGTCATCGTGCATTACGCAAACCGGTCCAAACCATGGACTGAAGCTTTCTCAACAAACCTTTATCAAAAGTATTACAGTGCAAGCCCTTGGAGAAAGTTTCCTAAGGATTTAGTGTATAAAAAAGATCCAAACAGCATCAAAAAATATGCCTTATGGCAGTTTAAGAATAAAGAATTCAGCAAGTTCAACAAACTTTTGTTGATCTATTTATCTGTACTTCTTGAAAGAAAGAGGCGCAAATTTTCTAAGCAATTTTCGCGCTGAACACCAAAGAAGCGGTATCGATACGGGGGCCGAGTCGCCTCCTTTCTTCGAACGGTTCTACTTCTGTTTTCTTGCGGTTTTCCATAATTCACCTCTAAAACGAAATTCACGGAGCAAGTGCCGGTGAAAGTAACATCCTGTCCGTTGTGCCTTTAACGACTATTTCACGTTTACTTTATAATTTTTTCATTGGGTCAGGGTTCTCCTGGTACTGATGAAAGTGTGTTGGCATGACTACGAAGACGCAAAGTGAATTATCCAAATATTTCGGGCCGGTGGTTGCTACCGGAGCTGAAAGAATATGCGTAAGAAATTTAAATAACCAATTTTCTTGTTTCAAAATCAGCAAAAAGATCCACTCTAAAGAGACCCGCAGAGAAATTAAGTACTTTAAATTTCTTAAGCGAAAAGGCGTTACCTCTTCCTTTATTCCCGCTTTCATCAGTGACTTTGAAACGGAGGAAGAAATCATCATTGAACAGGAGTTGATCGCTGATCACCCCGAGCAAGATCTTTTTGCCTTTCGCGTTGAAGAATTTGTTGCGGATGCTTCTGGCAGGCAGCTTCTGGCAGGCAGCTTATGGAGCTGGAAAAATTATTCCAAGAACTCTATACAGAATTAAAAGATAAAAATGTCATTATCAGTGACCTGCACGCTGGGAACATGATGATTTACTGCGATAAAGCAGGAAATATTAAGAGGCTCATCGTTGTAGACGGCTTTGGAAGTCCCGAAGCTATTCCGTTAGCCAAGTACTTTGGATACTTCGGAAGGAAGAAAATTGACCGGCAGTGGGCAAAGTTCAGAAGAACTTTCGAAGCCACTTGGGAAAGAAGGCGGGGCGGTAAACCAACCATTCATTTTTGACCTAATCCGCCATTTATAAATGGGAAGCCGAAATCTAAACATTTAATTTAAAACAGCTCGAATTACCCAACGTTGTTATGTCGCATCAACTCTCTATTGACCAAGAAAATTACTGGTACAAACATTTCCTTAAGGCCATAATTTTCTTCATTACTTCATTAGTTGTACTCAGCCTTTTCCGCGCTTTTTTCCTTTATTATTTTTCTGCCGGTCTTAATATAACCCCTAGAGACTGGCTTCTTGCGCTAGGTGTTGGAGTCCGTGTAGATGCTAAATGGCTGTCTTTGGCGCTACTCCCTGCTTTTTTAGTTTTTATTTTCTCTTACTGGAAGCCTTTCTTCTTTAAATACTCCGCCGTTCTGGCAGGTATAGGGCTTTTCGGCATGGTCTTACTGGATACAGTTAACTTTGGATTTTTTAGTTTTTATAAAACCCCTATCAGCCCATTGGTATTCGGCTTTTTCCAGGATGATACGAAGGCAATCCTCCAAACACTTTGGCAAGATTGGCCAGTCCTAAGTTATCTTTTGGTTCTATGCGCCGGCCTCGCACTTCCTTTTGTCGCCGCCTCTGTTTGCTTCAACCGACTTAAGACTAACCCCAGAGGATGCTTACTCTTTTTATTAGGTTGCGTCAGCATTCTTCTATTTGCCTTTTTTATTCGCGGTTCCATTGGAAAATTCCCTCTTCGACAAGAAGACTTCGCCGTCAGCAAGATTCAATTAGTTAACGCTTCCGTACCTAACGGAGCCGCTGCTTTATATGAAGCAACAAAAGCCTGGAGAAACTTTCAGATTAAGGGAGAGCCTTCTCAGGCACTTACAAAATTCGGTTATGCCAATATAGAAGAGGCAAAAAATGATTTGGCGGTCAGGAATAACGCCTCAACTCAGTTAAATTTCAGACCTAATGTCGTCTTTGCCGTAATGGAATCAATGAGCGGGGATATTTTTAATTCTCATGATTCTTTGGTTAACAATACATTGGGAGCTTTAGACAACGCCTTAAAGGATGCTGTCGTCTTCAGAAAGGGCGTGAGTATTGAAAACGGTACTTTCCCGTCCTTGGAGGGACTCCTTTTTGATACACCTATCAGTCCGATTTCTCAAAGTATCTACGGGAGAAAGGAGCTTTCCTTCTCTCAAGTTCGAGCTTTTAAAGAAGCCGGTTACAGAACAATCTTCCTTACCGGTTGCCCGGAGCCCTGGCGCCAGATCAATGACACGTTCAAGTTCTACGGATTTGAAGAAATCTATGGACAAGCCGCTATCGGAGAAAAATTCCCAAACGCCGAGAAGAGTCCTTGGGGTATCGGGGATAAGTGGATGTTTAAGTTCGCCGAAGATTTATTGAAAGAAGCCGAAGGCACGGGTCGACCGGTTTTCATCATGATGCTGTCGACAACGAACCATCCGCCGTTTAAAGTTCCTGACGGAGAAAAAGTATCAAAAGTAGATCTCAAGAAATTACCGAAGATCGTTAATATCGAGGGATCTTACGAAGGCAACATGGAGCTACTTCTCCAGACCTATCAATACGCTGCAAACTCCTTGGGCAACTTTATCCTTGATCTTAAAGATAAGGGATGGCTAAAAAATACCATCGTGGCAGCAACAGGAGACCACAACGCCAGAATGAATTATCAGTCAGAGGGCAACTGGCATCATGTTTATGGTGTACCCGTCTTATTTTGGCTTCCAGATCAGCAATTAAAATCTTCCGCAGATTCGGACAGATGGGTATCGCACCGTGACATCATTCCGACACTGTTAGCTATATCTACGGGCAAAATTCTGGGTAATGAAAAAGGCAGAAATCTTTTTGCTAAAGATATTGAGGAAGGCGCTGTCTCTTTCATTGGCTGGTCCGGCGCCGGCTTTGTGATCGGAAAACCTGGCATGGTCACTCTCAATGGTAAAAATTTAGAGTGCTACAACTGGCAGGATGACAAGCTCATAAAGGCCGACCGTTGTTCTAAAGAACAGGAAAAAATGGGCAAAGAAGCAAGAGCCCAAAGAGCGATAAGCGAATACATCGTTCGGAAGGGGCTTGCAGAATAGACGCAATTTTGAGGGAGCTCGGGATCCCGAGCTCCCTCAACTTTTTATTTGATTTGCAATACGTTATAGCCTTCTTCTTCGATAGCTTCTTTCAATTTCACAGTATCAAAACCTTCAGGAACGCCAACCTTTGCAACACCGTCCTCAAGAGAAACCGACTGAACCGTAACACCGTCGATCGCAGAGAGCGCCTTAGTAACGGCCTTCACGCAGTGCTCACACATCATCCCGTCAATCTTGATGGAGAGGGATTCCTTCGGAGCGGAAACCACCTCAAAAGACGTCACTTCATAATCTTCTGCTTTGATTGCGTTAGTTACCTTTTCTTCAGACAATGCATGATCAGCGTTAACGACAGCGTTCTTATGCTCTAAAGACACGTCGGCAGAAACCACACCAGGAATCTTTTCTAAAGCCCCCTTAACAGCTTTGGCACAATGTTCGCACATCATTCCTTCGATACCGACTTTGTAGACGAAGTCTGAAGCATTCTTTTGGTCGGCTTCAGTAGAAACTTCTGCCAATTGCTGAAGTTTCGGCAGTAAGGTTTGTTCCGAAGTTTTGTCTCCGTTTCCCGAATCCTTAAGCACCGGCTTCCAGCCTCTTAAACGAAGGGCGTTCGTCACAACGCTCACCGAGCTCATACTCATTGCGGCCGCTGCAATCATCGGATTCAGAATCCATCCGAAAGCTGTGTAGAAAACCCCTGCCGCTACCGGGATGCCGATGATGTTGTAGATAAATGCCCAAAACAAGTTCTCACGAATGTTAAGCATCGTCGAATGAGACAAGGCCGAAGCGTTAACGACATCGGACAAGCGGCTCTTCATCAGTACGAGGTCAGCCGCTTCAATGGCGACATCAGTACCGGCGCCGATAGCTGCACCTACATCGGCTCTGACCAGCGAGGGAGCGTCGTTGATGCCGTCGCCAACCATAAGAACTTTCTTACCTTGTGCCTGTAGCTCGCGCACGACCGCTTCTTTATCTGCCGGCTTAACTTCAGCTCGAACGTTCTTGATGCCGACGCGCGCAGCCACGGCACGAGCTGTTTTTTCGTTGTCGCCTGTCAGCATCCAAACTTCTTTGCCTTTAGCCTGCATGGCTTCAATCGCCTGCTTGCTGTCAGGACGAATCGGATCCGCGATGGCCAACAGTCCTATTAGTTTGTCGTCAACAACGACGTAAAGAGGAGTTTTCCCTTCGTTGGCAAGCCCGTCTGCAAGTTCTTTCGTCTTGGTATCTTCCGAACTAATCACAGATTTATTGCCGATGCGGATTGATTTCCCTTCGCAGGCACCGGAGACATTACCAAGCTGCTGGACAAAGTCGGAAGCGTCTTTCAAAGAAAGATTCAGCGCTTTGGCGCCTTCGACAATAGCTGTTGCCAAAGGATGCTCGGATTTCTGTTCTACCGAAGCAGAGAGCGCGAGCAATTCTTCCGGTTTTACGTTCCCGAAAGCAATAACATCAGTCAAAGAAGGTTTGCCGGAAGTGACGGTTCCGGTCTTATCCAAAACAACGGCATCGACTTTTTCTAAAGATTCAATTGCTTCTGCGCTTCTGAATAGAATGCCGTTTCTTGCGCCGCGGCCGGTGCCGACCATGATGGCAGTCGGAGTCGCTAAACCTAATGCACACGGGCAGGAAATCACAAGAACCGATACCGCGATCTCAAGCGCGAACTCCCAGGAGTAGCCGACCAACATCCACACGATGGCTGCAATGATTGCGATGCTAATCACTGTCGGTACAAAGATTCCGCTGACTTTATCTGCTAAGCGGGCGACCGGTGCCTTAGTGGAAGTTGCTTCATCCACCAATTTAATGATCTGTGCTAAAGCCGTATCTCCGCCGACCTTCGTGGCACGCATTTCAACATAGCCTTGGGTCAGGAGCGTTGAAGCCGAGAGCTCCTCGCCTTCCTTCTTGTCTACCGGAATGCTTTCGCCTGTGAGAGAAGATTCATCCAGTGCACCGGAGCCTTTTACGACGATTCCGTCGACCGGAACTCGGCTTCCTGTCTTCAGTACAACGATATCTCCGACTTGAACGGCACTAACCGGAACTTCCGTCTCCTTACCGTCCTTTAAAACGACAGCTTTATCCGGAACCAAGGACATCAGCTGAGAAATGGCGTCCGTTGTCTTATGTTTGGCTCTGGATTCGAAGTACTTGCCTAAGGTAATCAGAGCAAGGATCATCGCGGCAGAATCGAAGTACAAGTTGTGCGCGTAGTGATGAAGCGTCGCTTCGTCTCCTTGTCCTAAGGCATAGAGCATCATGTACAGCGCAAAGAGTCCGAACAGCATGGAAGCTGAAGATCCGATCGCCACAAGAGAATCCATGTTCGGAGATCTCTGCCAGAGTGTCTTAAAGCCGACCGTGAAATATTTGAAATTCACGAAGACAACGGGCAGCGCCAAGAGGAACTGTGTCAAGGCATTGATAGGAGCGCCCTTTGTCCCCGACATAACTTCCGGAAGCGGCATTCCGACCATCGGACCCATTGCCAGCACCATCAGAATGGCAGCAAAAAAGAGCGAAACGTACAGGCGCGTCTTCATTTGTGCCGCTTCCTTTTTGGCCGCCAGCGCGGGATCGACGGATTTAGCCGCAGGAGAACCCGCAGCCTGCTTTTCGTTTGCGCCGTACCCCGCGTTTGTTACCGCCTGAATAATCTGCTCCAGCCCTGTTTTAGTTTCATCGTAATTGACCGTCATGCTGTTTTTCAGCAAGTTGACGCTCACGTCTTCAACGCCGGGGACACCTGCCACCGCCTTCTCCACTCGATTAGAGCAGGCAGAACAGGTCATTCCGGTGACATCAAAATTCTTTTTCATATAACTTTCCGTTGTCGAACGCAATCATTCTAAGTATTATTATCTTTTGCGCAAGAACTTCCGTTTTTGATAGATAGTTACTTTTTAGATACTATGGATAAGACTAAATCCAAACTAACTGAAGAATTCCAAATTGAAGAGTTCCACTGTCCTGTTGAGGCGACTCTTTCTTTAATCGGCGGTAAATACAAAACGCTTATTCTTTGGAACCTCATCGGAAAAACTCTGCGTTTTTCTGAATTACGCCGTCTGATTCCCTCGGCAACACCAAAAATGCTGACGCAGCAGCTTCGAGAGCTGGAAGATGCCGGACTGCTTATCAGAAAAGTCTATGCCGTCGTTCCTCCTAAAGTTGAATACTCCTTAACGCCTCTGGGAACTTCTCTTCGGCCGATTCTAGAGTCGATGTATGAATGGGGCAGTGAGTACCTGCTCAATCAAGGAATGAAGCCTTGCTGCTCAATGAAGAAGCTGCCGAGTGCCTAAAATCAGAACAACTCCGTGTTGCAGAGTACATTTCAACTAAAATTTTCCTAAATCATTTTTTTCTGAGAGCCATGCTATTGCCTTCCCTCAGAGACCGTGCCGATTATGTGGTGCGGTTTCTCTTCGGTTCATTCATCGCCATCGGCTGCTTTTTAGTCGTTTGGCCCTTTGCAACAGCGATGTCGGTTGCGGCTGTGATCGCAATCGTCTCTTGGCCTCTATTTAAGCGAGTCCGAAAGGAAGTCGGAGGCAGGAATCTTGTTGCGACACTGATCATGGTATCCCTGCTGGCGATCCTCATCGTGCTTCCGATTGCAGGTTTGTCATTAGTGTCGGCCCAGGAAATTCCGGCTTTAATCCGCTACGTTCGTGAATGGATTGCTTCCGGCTTTACCGTTCCCGAAGAACTTAAGGAAATTCCTTTTGTCGGAGAATGGGCTTACACCCAGGCTGCTCATCTTTTAGGCAATAAGGAAGAACTCGCCGCCATTGCACAAAAGCTCTTTGATCCGGTGAGCCGAGCGGCCCTTGCCGGCGCCGTCATGTTAGGCGACGGTCTCCTCCAATTATTCCTCATGCTGTTCGTGATTTTCTTCTTTTATCGCGACGGCGAAGTCCTTTCTCAAAAATCACTGGCTCTATTAACCCGCATGAGCGGCAGCATCGGTGCAGAAGTCCGCGACATTATCGTCAACACGACGCGCAGCGTGGTCTTCGGCATTGTCGGAAGCGCCGCAGGTCAAGGCGTCGTTGCCTTAATCGGCTTCTGGATCGCAGGTGTTCCTGGCGCCATCACATTGGGCGTCGCGGTGTTCGTCTTATCTGCCGTTCCTATCGGACCTCCCTTAGTATGGGGGCCTGCTGCTTTCTGGCTCTATTACAAAGGCGAAGTCGGCATGGCGATTTTCCTCGTGCTTTGGGGATCGCTTGCAGTTTCTAGTGTGGATAACTTCTTAAAGCCGATTTTGATTTCCAAGGGAGCTTCCCTGCCCTTGTCCCTAATCTATCTAGGTGTATTCGGCGGAGTTCTCGCTTTCGGATTCATGGGCATTATTTTGGGACCCGTCGTGATTGCTGTAGGTATTGCGATGAGCAAAACTTGGCTGTCGGTCTCCGCCACCGTTAACGACAAAGACCAGCCCACAGCAAAAACTGAGACCCTTCTTAAGAAGCTCTCTAAGAACTCCATAGAGTCAGACATTGTTTCTGACGTCACAGGAGGACCGAGCAGCTCTAACCACCATCATTCCGCACAGTCTAAGAGTGATGACAAAAAGTAGAAAACGAATCTCCCGTTGACCAAAACTCACGGTTTTCTTCGAAAAGTCTTACTGTTGAGCCTGCAATATGCGGGCTCAATTCTTTTGTTTCTTCGTTGAATGCCTGGCACCGAAGGTATTAAGGAAAATTAGAGGTGTCAAAACGTTACAGCAGCTCTATACTTATCCGAATCTAACAACGGTGAGTAACTATGAACCATAAAGTCATCGGCATCAGCCAAAGTTTTAGTCCCGCCCCCTTCGTCAGAGCCTTGAAGGAAAGACTCCAATCCACTTTCCTTCCTGACGGTTCACGTCCCCGCATTGAACTTGTAGATCTCGACTGGTCTTCTCCGGATGCAGACGCTCCGAAGTTAGTCCAAGAAGGCGACGTTAAGATTCGCGTTTTGGAAGAGTCGTATCAGCTCATTGAAAAAGGCGCTCAAGTCATCGCACTGTGCAACTTCAGAAACATCAGTTTCTTAAATGAAGTTCAAACTGAAATCACGACGCCTGTCACCGATATTCTTCAAGCCTGTATCGAAGAGCTGAAGAAAAATCCGGTTAAAAAGCTCGGTTATCTCGGACGCCCCGGAACAGATAAAGCCAAACTCATTACTGAAACGGTCTATCGTGAGGTCCAAGTCGAATGGGTTTATCCGAGCGAAGCTATGCTCGAAGTATTCGACGAACTCGAAAGCGGCGCTCACTGCGCTGTTATTCCCGATCAGAAAAAAGCCTGTGAACTGTTCGGCAAAGTCTGCTCCAATCTGCTGAGCGAAGGCGCCGAACTGGTCTTCCCGACCTGCGTGATGCAGTCTTTGTTTGCAGCCGCCTTGAAATCCGAAGGCTATAACGTTTTGGATTCGATGAGTGCATATGTTTCCTACCTGTGCTTTACAGATTGGGAAAAACTGCCTAAACCTTTCAAGATCGGTATCGTCGGCGGTCTCGGACCGGCAGCCACAGTCGACCTTTACGACAAGATCACGAAAGCAACGCCGGCCAAGAACGATCAGGAACACATCAAAGTTGCGATTGAACAGAACCCGCAGGTTCCCGATCGCACACAGTACCTGCTTCACGGCGGTGTAGATCCTACCCTTTCCTTGTATGCCGCATGCCGTAAGCTGGAAAAAGACGCTGTCGACGCCATTGTCATTGCCTGCAACACTGCGCATGCTTACTTCGAAACCATTGTTCCTCACTTAAGCGTTCCGCTCATCAATATGCAGCAGGTAACGCTGGAAGAGATACGCGACAAATTCGGTCCGGATGTCGTCATCGGCTTGATGGCAACCGACGGCACGATTCAGACTGGCATCTACGGCCGCAAAGCCAAATCTATGAAACTTGCGATGGTCGTCCCTGATAAAGAGCACCAGACAATGGTCATGGAAGCCATTTACGGCGAAAAAGGCGTCAAGGCAGGTTACACCGACGGTTATTGCAAAGAAGTTCTGCTTAAGGCAGCAGAGCATTTAGTTAAAGATAAAGGCGCTCAAGCCCTTATTCTCGGCTGCACCGAGCTGCCCTTAATTCTTGAGGAAACGGACAACCTCAAGCTCGGGGACGGACATGCCGCCATCGTCGATCCGACTTCGTCTCTTGCCCGCCGCGTCGTTAAAGTTGCCGGAGAGATCACAAAAATCAGAGGTGTTCGCTAATGTATTTTCAAGCTAAAGACTATTCCCCGGTTCCGACCGGAACCAAAGTAGCCTTTATCGGCCTGGGCACAATGGGCTTTCCGATGGCAGGGCACCTCCTGCATGCCGGCTGTCAGGTCACCGTTTACAACCGTACGGCCTCCAAAGCCCAAGCTTGGGTAGAAAAATTCGGCGGCAAAGCTGCTGCCACGCCTCGTGAAGCCGCAGAAGATGCGGATGTTGTCTTTACCTGTGTCGGCAATGACAGCGACCTGCGCAGCGTGCTGCTCGGAGAAAACGGCGCTTTTGCCGGCATGAAGAAAGATGCCGTCCTGTGGGATGCCACGACAGATTCTGCCGAAGTGGCCAAAGAAATGGCTACCGAAGCACAGTCTCGCGGCCTGCACTTTGTGGACGCACCAGTTTCCGGCGGACAAGACGGCGCCGTGAGCGGCAGCCTAACCGTCATGTGCGGCGGAGACGCTGAGATCATTGAACGCGTCAAACCGATCGCCGATGCTTTTGCCTGTTCGATTCGAAGAATCGGCCCGGTCGGCTCCGGCCAGCTCGCGAAGATGTGCAATCAGATCTGCATCGCCGGTGTTGTTCAGGGGCTGGCCGAAGCCATTGCTTTCGGACAGACGGCGGGTATCGATATGCACACCGTGTTGGATGTCATCGGTAAAGGCGCAGCTTCGTCCTGGCAAATGCAGCGCCGAGGCGACACGATGATCGAGGGGAAGTTTGATTTCGGGTTTGCAGTGGATTGGATGCGTAAGGATTTAGGTATCTGTTTAGAACAAGCCCGCAAAACCGGAGCCGATCTTCCTATGACAGCGCTTGTCGATCAGTTCTATGCTGAAGTTCAGAATATGGGCGGAGGAAGATTCGATACTTCTTCTCTCATTCTCCGACTCAACAGAGAACCGAAGAAGTCGTAATCGCTTCTGATAGCGCGAAAGCCTCGGGATTTCCGAGGCTTTCGTGTTTTTGATTTCGAGAAATCGATCAGATCTTCATGATTTCCTGACGATAGAAACGAAGTTCTTCGACGGAGTCATAAATATCGGACAGAGCTTCGTGGCGAGAAGTCTTCTGATATTTCTTCATTACTTCCGGCGCCCAGCGTTTGACACATTCTTTGAAGGAGGAAACGTCGAGGTTGCGGTAATGGAAGAACTGCTCCAGACGCGGTGTCCAGCGGGCCATGAAACGGCGGTCCTGACCGATGGAGTTTCCGCAAAGCGGGCTCTTGCCGGCCGGCACGTACTTCGAGAAGAAATCAATAAAGATTTGAGCAGCTTCGTCTTCCGTGACTTTGCTTTCCAGGCAGCGATTAACAAGACCGCTGCGAGTATGTGTAGCGGTATTCCAGGAGTCCATGCCGGAGAGAATCGCGGCATCCTGGTGGATCGCGACCACCGGCCCTTCAGCAATCACATTGAGCTGAGGATCGGTAATGACAGCCGCCATCTCAAGAATGCGGTTGATCTGGGGCTCTAAGCCCGTCATCTCCAGGTCCATCCAAATCAGATTGTTCTCGTTAAACAGCGGATCTCTTTCGACTGCAAAACCGTTATTGCTCATATCTCTCTCTTTGTATTAATCGATCTTTCGAGGCATTTTAGAACAAACCAAGAAGATCCGAACCGCCGAAACGGCCGGATCCTTTCTTTTGCTGCACTCAGCTCAATCTTAATCGTCTTTGTGATGTCCTCTTTTACGTCCGAGGCCGCGATGGTCGTTCCAATCATGACTTTTCGCGGGCCTGGGACAGGCATGCGGACCGCGAGGCGGAGGACGATGGTCCCAGCCAGGGCCTCTGTCATGTTTTGGACGAGCATGTTGTCTTGGCGGTGGAGGAGCGGCATGACGGTAATGCTTGTTGTACCAGCTGCGTTTCACAAAATATACAGGGACGCCGCATGCACCGTATTCCGCGCAGTACCGTCTCCAATGACGACGATGATTATCAGGCACCGTCAGGTAAATCGGAGCACCGGCCAAAGCCGCGCCGATCGCCACAATGGGATTTGCATTCCACAAAGAAGGCGTCACGCCTTGAATCGGGAGAACACCATAGTAGCCGGGTGTGCCTATGCCGACGTTGACATTGACGTGCACACCGGCGTGCGACGGCAAGGAAACAGAAATCGCAAGCAATGAGGAAGCCGCCAAGAGTTTCAGGCTTTGAAAGGAAATCACGATTGACCTCCTTAAGTCTATTAATTACCAAAAATTCAGTATATCCAGAGCCGCTGCTTCGGTGCGATGCTCCGCTCATCTCTGTGCATACTTTGAGCGCAGAGCATCGAGTCCCCTATAATTTTCGGATCAATTTTTAACTTTTTATAACAATGAATTCAGCTGAAGTTTTTGAGATTGTCTTTCTTTTATTTTTATTCGGGAACTTTGTTCTCAAATACTATCTGGACCGACGCCAGGTTCGGTCGATTCAGATCAACCGAGGCGCCGTTCCTGCTGCTTTTGCAGGCAAGATAACGTTAGAGGCCCATCAGAAAGCCGCTGACTACTCGGTTGAAAGAATCAAGTTCGGACAGCTGGCAAGAATCACCGACCTGGGCTTCGTATTAATCGCAACCATAGGAGGGTTGATTCAGTGGATCTACGGCGAAGTTTCCGGATGGCTCGGAGGCGACATTTGGGCGCAGATCGTCATTATTCTCTGTTACGGCTTCCTTTCCTCTTTAATCGACCTGCCCTTCTCTTGGTATTCGACATTCAAGATTGAAGCGAAGTACGGTTTTAACACCACTACGCCGGCTCGTTTTATCAAGGATTTGCTCCTGTCAGCTGTTTTAAGTTTGGTTCTCGGCATTCCTATTCTTGCAGCCGTTCTTTGGATTTGGAATGCTGCAGGGGATTTTTGGTGGTTCTGGGCTTGGCTTGCTTATATTCTCTTCATTCTTGCCGTGCAGTGGATTTACCCGACGTTTATCGCTCCGCTCTTCAACAAATTCACGCCTCTGCCTGACGGAGAACTCAAAACTCGTCTGGAGGGTTTACTCAAAAGAATCGGCTTTGCCTCTAAAGGCCTCTATGTAATGGATGCTTCTAAGCGCAGTGCCAAGGGTAATGCCTACATGACCGGCTTCGGAAGAAACAAGCGCATCGTTTTGTTTGACACACTGCTCAATAAGATGACGCCGGAAGAAACGGAAGCCGTCTTAGCCCATGAGCTCGGCCACTATAAGCTTCACCACATCTACAAGATGATGGCGTTCAGCTTTGCTTTTTCTCTGCTTTTCTTCTGGATTCTGTCCGTTCTTGCCGACTGCTCCTGGTTCTATGAAGGTTTAGGCGTCACGCTTTCTCACGGTGCAAGCCACGGTGTTGCCTTAATTCTCTTCTCGATCGCCGTACCCGTCTTCTTATTCCCGCTTGCTCCGCTGACAAGCCTTTTTTCCCGCAAGCATGAGTTTGAAGCCGACGCTTTTGCCGTACGCTACAGCAACGGAGGTGCCCTCATTAGTGCATTGGTGAAGCTTTTCTCCGACAATGCGGCTACGCTGACACCTGACCCGTTGTATTCGGCTTTCTATTCTTCCCATCCGGACGCAGCGATCAGAATTGCAACCATTCAGAGCGAAATGAGAAAGTAGTATGAAAGAGCAGGTTTGGTTTAAAGCCCGTGTGATTTCCTCCCACGGCCGCCATAGTTTTGTGGAAAAAGAAGACGGCACAGTGCTCGAAGCAACCCGTAAGGGTAAAAAGGTTGACCTCGCTGTCGGCGACATCGTCGACTGTCTGCAGACCTCGGCCGAGCAGGTCTCGATTCAAAAAATCGAACCGCGCCGCTCCCTGCTCTACCGCAGCGACGAGCTGAGAACCAAACCTCTTGCCTCCAATATTGATCAGGTGGCAGTCGTTTTTGCCACCCGCCCTTCCTACAATCCTCATTTCATTTGGAAGGCCATGCTGGCGGCGGAAACCGCCGACATTCACATTCTGATGATTCGGAACAAGACGGACTTTACAGAAGACGAGCCGGAAGTCCGACCGTTCATTAACCAGCTAAAAGAGCTCGGAGCCGAGGTTGTAGAAGTTTCTGCGACCAAGGATCCCGAAGGCACGGTAAAGACGCTGGAGCCGCTTTTTGAAGGCAAGGTGACGCTGTTAATCGGTCAGTCAGGCATGGGCAAATCCACGATCTTGAATTTGCTGGTTAAAAACGCCGATCAAAGGACTCAGGAATACTCGGTTGCTTTAAATCTCGGCAAGCAGACCACGACTGCCGCCCGCTGGTTCAACTATGAAGGCGGCGCCATTGTCGACTCTCCGGGTTTCCAAGAATTCGGTCTCTCGCATCTGACGCTAAACGACATCATGCGCGGGATGCCCGAGATCAGAGATCGCGTGGAATACTGCCGGTTCACGAACTGCCGCCATTTGAATGAACCGGGATGCGCTGTTAAGGCTTCTGTAGAGAAAGGTGAGATCGATCCCGATCGCTACGCCTTCTACAAAGAGCTGGCTGAAAAAGCCATTGCAGCAGAAAAGAACAATTATTGAGTTAACAATCAGAATCTTTGAGCCGGCCGAGTCCGGCTTTTTCTTTGCCCAAAAGAAGCCATCCTCGCACGAGCGGTTCTATCCTAAAAGTAGGCTAAAGGTCCCATCAGAATTCTACGGACTGACCTTTAGCTGAGTCTGCGGCTTCTCTTCAAATCCCGGTATCCCCAGCAATGTAAAGAACAATCGGTCACGTTTCGTATCTCCGCTTCTCT
>ENA-UERY01000997-UERY01000997.1-human-gut-metagenome-genome-assembly--contig:-NODE-997-length-19873-cov-4.110174_pt1 | contig 19873 bp, 16 predicted proteins | sample MGYA00242989_ERZ507990 | MGnify/ENA primary metagenome ERZ507990 (study PRJEB26167, sample SAMN06115529) | human gut metagenome | host: Homo sapiens | place: China:Fujian | collected 2015-08-26...
CAGAAAAATTATTAGCTTCATCTCTACAGTAATGAATAGTCAAACTATTTCGGAACCAAGAAAGAATCAGATTTGACAATTCCGGACTTACTAGACATTTAAATCCATTGGAAAGGAAAACATCTGTAGGTTGAAGACCTTCATTTATTAATTGGATGATAAGATCTTTGTATCCTTTGACTTTAAATTTCTCTTTCATAATAGGATGATTGTAAAGCTCTATATGTCCTTCTTTTCTATCAAAGACAGGCTTTTCATTTACAGAAAGTTTTTCTCCAATCACGCATCGGTCGATTGAATTGCCTAAAAATCCGCCTAACGCCAAGATCAAGTCATAATCTATCTTTAACTCTCCTGTTATGAAAGAGATACCAATGTATACAGGCGTGTTTTTGCCAAGAAACGAATTAGGGGCGAGCGATAGAGAGGAAGCGGAAAAATTAACTGATTCATCATCCAAAATATTTCCGCGAAGAACTATTCTTTTAAGGATTTCTACAGCAACTATAAGATTTGATTTACCCGAAGCGTTAGGTCCAAAAATTACTGAAGAACACAATGCCTTTTGGGGTTCTCGTGTACCAGAAATCTTTCTTTTCAAAACGCTATATTTCAGGTTCCGGATCTCGGGCTGTGGGACCATTGAAAAGACTGTAAATTCCTTAAAGTTTTTGAAATTTTCAAGCCGTAGTTCTAAAAGCATCTTGACACCATAATGTTTAAGTCCGCCTCTGCTTTTCATTATGTTTCGAGTTCACGATAGTCGGTGTCGCAGACGCCGCATTTGATTCTCGTTTCTTCAACGAGCAAACGAGAGAGACCGTATTAGACAAAATTGAAGCCCTGTGCAAACGCGGCTTTACCAAGATGTAACTTCCGAACTCAAGTATGTTGCTAAGACCTTTATTCTTCCACACACAGAAAATCTCAAAAACTGATTGAATTAGTTGATCAGGCATCCAAAGATCTTGGCCAGCCTGCTCCGAAATGGATGGATGTCGGCGGTGCTTCAGACGGAAATCGATTCTCCGGAGGCGGCGCAGCGGTTGCTTGTGCTATGGGCGTCGTCGGCGGTGATTTGCACAATCCCGAAAAAGAATGGTCGGATCTTTCTACCGTCAAACCAAGAATTGAACTCGGCAGAAAAGTTCTGGAATTCATCGCCAAGAACAAAACAAATTAAGTCATGACAATGTGCGTCCTCAGTGAGGACGCACGAGAGCAGTAAGACAGAGCCGGTGAACCTCGATCTCTTTGATTTCGGATCAAATTCACCGGCTCTAATGGTTTTAGGCTAAGAGAATAAGATCAAAACTTATTTCTTCCAACCGAAGTATTCACAAACGGTATTCCAAGCCACTTCCTGGAGGAAATGAGCTGTCTTTTCTTCAACTTTCTCAATACCGTAATACTTTAAGCCGACAGGTGAACGGTGGTACATGCTGGCAAAGACCACGCAGGCTTCAAGGTATGTTCCTTCAGGAGAAGGATGTGTTTTATCGGTGCGGTAAAGTTCTAACTTCGGATCTTGTTTGATCGCTTCAGCAAAAGCCAAACCAACCGGAATCACCATTGCGTCAGCTTCATTGCCGACCTTTGTTGTAGCGTCTGCCAGCTGTTGAGTCATTTCAGGCTTGTTTTTACGGGCCCAAGTCATCATGATCAACGGCTGAATGCTAAAGCACTGGAGGTCATATGCATGCTGCTTGGCATACTTTTCAAAGATTTCTTTGCGCTGCGGATGGATCGGACCGGTACTGTTATCCTGAAGAATGACGGCGTCAAAGACTTTTTCTTTTCTGAAATCAAATGTCTTGATTTTGCCGCCGTCGCTGTGGTCAACATATGTAGAAGCCATTCCGGAAGGACGTACGAGTTCCCAAACATTGAACCAGCCAAGGTCAGCTGCGCCGATCGTAACCATACGGTTGCGTTTAACTTTGATACCAGCAGCCTTCGCTAATCCATTAACGGCGCCGGAAAGTCCGCTTGAATAATAAGTGTAGGAATTGCCGACGAACATGTAACTCTGCGGAGCTTCAATGGAAGTTACTTTAGGCTTAACTGAACATTCGAGTGATTGAGCAGCAAAAGGCAGAGAGCAAGCCACGATCAGGCCGGCGAGTGTGAGGAGTTTTTTCATAGTCATTCTCGATGAAAGGATTTGAGGATTTCATTTTTTCACTCTCCTCTTTAACATCCAATGCGTGCCAAGCAAAATCTCTTTGCATGAAAAGCAAAATAGCGTTTTTTTGGTAGAGCATTTCTGCTCTACCAAACTATGATGATTAAGGAAGATGATCTTCCGTTGTGAGCCTCTCACGACTAAAGGATTTCACAGCGAGGCAAGGAACGTGCCGGAATTCTCTGAGCTCTAATCGTCTTGTACCCGAAAATCATCGCACTAAAGCATTCCTCATCTTCTTTAATGCCCAGCAGGTCTCGGACTGCCTGACTTCTTTTTGCGGCAGCCGTTGCATAACCGGCAAAACAGCAGCCGATATTCATCGTCTCCGCAGCAAGATTGAAGTAAGTCAGGTTAATTCCGCTTTCAACGCCTCCCCACACGGCGGTTTTAGGGCCTACACTGAAGACAACCGAAGGCGCATTACGAAGAATCGGATCTTGGCCGGCACGATAACGCTCTAAGATGGACTCAATCTTGTTTGCGTAGCGCTTGCCGTATACCGGATCGGTTCGGCAGTCTCCGTCAAACCATTGTGCAATCAAATCCAAGAACTTCTTTGTCGTTTCCGGTTTGGTGATAATCAAACGCAAAAAACGATTGTTTCCGCCGGAAGGCGCATAACCAACGACTTCAAGGATCTTTTCAAGATCGGATTGTTTCACCGGCTGAGTTGAAAAATTCCGATAAGACCGTCTTTGTTTCAAAGCCTGAAGAACCGTTTTTGATGCGGAACAAGTCGGATTTGTCGTCCGCTCTAATTCATCGGCTGGAATGCCGTTATGAATGATCGCACCTTCAGGACAATAGGCCGTGCATTGACCGCAGTCGTTGCAAAAATATTCGCGTCCTTCAATCATTCTAGGACGGCCGTCCTCAAGAATTAATAGACGCTTAGGGCAGACAAGAATACAGGTTCCGCAGCCGACACACTTTTCGGAACAACTGTGCAATGGAATGACATATTTTTTCTCTCTTGGTTTGTTTGCTTGTTGTTTTTCCTATTGAAATTTTCTCACCTATTCGTCGGCAAATTTTTCTTTGGATTCATCGTTTTTCTGCCGTGAAAATACTCATCGGATCAATGTTCGTTAACGAAAAGAAGAAAGTCAAAAAAACGGCCCCTAAAAATCTATCAATTTTTCAGGAGCCGATACAGGAGGTAAATCGATTACTAAATTCGTAAGTGTTTAGAATTCGTGGCACAGACCCATGAAGAACGATCTTGTGTTCACTCGTTCAACGTTGTGTGTCAGGACCTTCTTCTTATTCAAACTCTTGTTCTGGGATTTGCCGTGGATATATCCAACCGCGCCATAGGCATAGGTTCTCTTAGAGAGCGGATATTTGTAGCCTAACATTGCCTGATAGACATCCGCCTTGGAATCTTGGTAATCCCGCTTGGCATGTGCATAGCCGAGAGTACCGTTCAATTCGCCGCCGAATAATTTGATTTTCGTTCCGAGTGTGACAGCATTGGTGTCGTAACCTTCAACTGCTTTGCTGTCTTTGGCGTCGTATTTCGCAGCAGCAATTGCATCTGCGTCACCCTGACGAGGTGTCTTAATGTTCTGACCAAACTGATATCCTAAATACATGCGTACATCGCCGAAGTCGTAGGTACCACCGATATTGTAGGTTCTTTGGTCCTTCAGATTTTTACCGGCAGCAACTCCGGCATCTGTTTTGACGGCAGAGTCGTTATAGAACAAATTATCGAATGCGGCAATCAATCTTAAATTCTTATATCGATAGGTTGCGCCGACTGCGATGTAACGGTTCTTCTGTGAGGAAACGACATCATCATCGTCGATACCGTTTGAGTATTGGGCGTAAAGCTTAAAACCGCTGAGGTCAGGTGATTCGTATGTGACCATGTTATTAACACGAGCTGCGATGTTACCGGCAAAGACTTTGGTCAATGCACCTTCTTTCCAGGTGATTCCAAACGGGCTCATTCCTCCTACGATACCGCCGTGGGTACCGGCGGTCAGAGCACCTGTGCGGCCGAGTTCAAAAGCACCGAACGGAGTGGTTACACCCATGTAACTGTCACGGTAAAAAGCAGAGTCGGCATCTTTTGCATCGCCGTTATCACTTTCAAAACCTTGTTCCAGTCGGAAATAGACTTTGTATCCGTTACCGAGGTTTTCCTGACCTTCAAGGCCGAAGCGAGAACCTTTGGTGATACCGGAAGCCATTTCAACAATGGTTTTGCCGTTAGAAGCATGATGAGCGTAGACACCTGTGTCCAATACACCGTAGAGTGTTACGTTTGAAGCTGGTTCTGCTGCAAACGCTAGGCTGCCGCTGAAGGCACAAAGAACAAGAGCCGTTGTTTTAGAAAGTTTCATCTGAATTCTCCTTGGTTAGTCATCTGAGGTTTCAAGTCATTCTGATGACGGCCATTTCTAAACGACAGGCAAAATTCAAAAGACTATTTTGCTTTTTATGCAAAGTCGTTATACCGGCTGAGGTGTAATCCAGTCTGTATAAGCAGAAACAAACAAATATTAGAAAATGTATTTTATTAATTATTCTTTAATTCAAAGAGATAGTTGTATTTTGCAGATCATGCAAGGACGTTGTGCAAGTAGTGTTTTATGGCGCGAAAATATCGGTCAGACCTACATTATGAGCATGATTGAATGCTCCAATTCCTTAACAAATTAGACAAAAGCCATTTCGCAATCAACTTTGATGCATTCTCAACATGGAAGAACCGCAGCTTAAACTTGGTGTCTTGGTTTCAACGACTATTGACCTATCTCCATGGCGGTTAGGAAGATCTTCGAAAAAAAAAGAGCCCGAAGGCTCTAAAAACTTCTCTAGTTTTATGAAATTCACCCCAATGCTATTTCAATAAGACAAGAAGAAACTTTGATCTTCTCTTGGCCTTTTCTTTTTCCAGCTTCTGCAAAAAGTCTTTTTCTTCAGCCAAGAGATGATCTGAATAACTAAGGAACTACATAACGGGACATCCGATCGGCTTCATTTCTCGATACTGTTCAACCTTAACCGGAATACCGGACCGACAAAATGCGCCGGCATAGTAGTCATTCAGCGCTTTAACTGCGCCCGGCCGAGTCGGATCCACAGGAATCAGTCGGTTAATGGCGGTTCCGCCTCCTCTCCTTCTCGCCACAGGCAGTGATTTGCCGTCAACTTCTCTGACCTCGGCACCGCCGGACCAGTGACCGTAGGCATGAGGCACACAAACCGTCATTTCGGCAACACCGTCGTCGCAAGCCAGTACGCCTTCAGCAGTGACGCCGTCCGGACTTGTTAACACCACGCGTTCCTTGTCTTTGAGGCCAAACTGCTGGGCCGTATTCTTGTTCATGTAAATGAAGTTCTGCGGAGAGACTTGATTGCAATGGTCAAAGAACCCGGAATAATTAGATCTGAGGATCGGTTTATAAGTAGATAAGACCAACGGATATTGATCTTTGTCCCAATGCTTTTCCCACTGATCGCCGTTGAAGAACTTCGGCTTCTCATAGACCGGAATACCGGGATAGGCTTCCCCGCTGAAGCAATGCTTCTGAGCTGCGATAGCAGGATTAAAGATCTGAAGGAATTTTCCGCCGCCGTTGGCTAAGAAGTCGCCGTTGTATTTATCCGATTTTTCATAGTAGCCGCCGCGGGAAAGCAGTGCTTCAACTTGTGCGCATTGTTCCGCTGTAAGCACGGGTTCCAAGGGCTTCATTGCCCGCGGCAGAGCCGCTAATTCGCGGTCGGAATCCGTTACTTCGGGCAAATGTTCGCACTGGGTGGCAACATTGCTCAAATAATAGGCATACCAGTCGTCGAATCGTTTCAGCGGAGCCTTTGACCCGTCTTTTCTTGCGACGGCTTGTTCTCCGAATCCCGGAAGATTTAATTTTTTTGCCACATCAAAAATAAATTCTTCCATGCAGATATGGCGGCCGTCTGCAGTTAAAGCGGTTCTCGGCGTGACAACTGGGACTCCGGCTACGACACACTGGTCAAAATTGCCCCATGTTCTGTCGCAGCCATATTCTTCAAACATGACGCGATCCGGAATAATGTAGTCAGCATTCCTGTTGGTTTCGTTGACATAAGCATCAATCGCCACAAACAGCGGAAGTTTCTTGACGTCACGAAGGGCCTGTTCAGCCTCACAGGGCAGAGAACTGGCGCTGTAAACGGGATTGCTGCGCCAGTTAATCAGAGCCTTGGCCTGATAAGGTTCCTCGTTAGCAATCGTAAGCAGAACTTCAGCGGCATTGAGACCGGTATAGTCGGATGCCAAAGGATGGTAGACATGTTTGGCCGGATACGGATTTTCCTTGTTCTTCACGTGCTCGGCATACTCGGTGGAGCTTTCATAAGGATAGTTCCTGCAAACACTCACTACCCCGTCTTGAGATACTCCGCCTTCGACATTTTCCAGGTCATAGTTGCCGCTGAACCCCATGAAGGCTCCGTTGCCGTAAGCGGCACCGCCCTTTCTGTCATGAGAGCCGGCCAAAGTATTCAAAATACAAATCAGCCAAGAACTCATCACGGAATCCCAGCCGTTATTGCCGGTATTGGATACTGCAACCACTTTTGTTCCGTGAGACGTAAATTCTTTAGCCACCGCTTCAATGGTTTCGACCGGAACGCCGCAAACATTAGAAAGATATTTCAGAGAATGTTCGTTCGCGTTTTCTTTCAAAACCTGCAAGGCAGATTTGTAGCGAATATTTTTAGGCGCAGCATTTGTGAATACTCTGTCCACATAGAGTTCTGCAGGACCGCTCTTGGAGGCAGCCTGAAGAACGCCCTCGGAGTAAACCACGCCGTCACCCTTCTCACCGAGTCCGAATTCAGAAGCATCCGCAATGTATTCGTCTCTGTATTGATGAGATAGGCAGCATTGGACCAGTTGATTTCGCCGATCTTTTTAGCTGCAGTTTCGTTCGGCGCGCTCAGGAATTTTTGATTTTCTTTGCCGGAATTCAGAATGACCTGAATCAAAGCAAGCAGGAACGCCGTATCCTCACCGGGACGAATAGGTACCCACTGAGCACCGGTTCCGTTCGTCACGTTGCTTCTTAGGATGGGATCTACGCAGACGTACTTAGCATTACGGTTTACTCGCGCTTTGCTTAAGCCCGAACCTGTTCTGTTGATACTGGCGCCGGAGCAGCCTGGCGCTGTTCCGATAAAAATCGCATACTCGAAATTATCCCAGTCCACGTCGCACATCCCTGCTCCGATCTCTGGAGCAAGACCCATGGCGTAACCGACGCCGACAGGAGCACCGCAGTATCCGTGCTTGGTTGTCACATTCACCGTTCCGAAGCCTTGACGCATAAATCTGCCGTAAAGGCTGCCGCGCATCGTATCTTCTTCGTTAAAGGTCGCAAACAGTTGATTGCTTTTAACTCCGAACTCAGAAACTCCGGGTACCACCGGCGTTTTTATGTCACGAATCGCACGCAGACCTTGAACCTGCCCTTCACCGAACAGGTTTCCGCCTTCAACGATTTCCTGCAGAGCCTGTTCATAAGGAATGGTGATCCAGCGATCTTCACCTCGTTTGCCGGCGCGTTTTAAGACTTTTAGAACACGGTAAGGATCATCGACGGAATCAAGACCGCTGGCACCTTTACCGCAGGAGGTCGCTCTAAAGATTTTGCCGTCCTTCCCGAGATAAAGCGCTTGATAGGCTTCCGCAACCGTTGTCTTCAGAGGAAGCGGCGCGCCTCCGGTCACAACTTCGCAATAAGGATTGCCGGCGAGTCGGGTAATTTTGTCGGTGGCTTCATCCACGCGATAACGTAATCCGCACATATTGTTGCAGGTAAAGCAGCGTGTGAAGCCCACTCTGACGCTCGGCTGCAGGGCAACACCGGCTCGGTTGACTTTCAGTTCGGGTGCAGCGTGGTTGCCAAAATGGTTTGCATTTTTTGTCATCGTTCTCTCCCCTTAGCGCTGCCAGTTTTTGAAATCAGCCTGCAGCCACTTCTTATCTTCAAAGTTCTCCGGCAAACCGATGTAGAAAATGTTCGGTTTTGTGCCTGCGGACTCAAGCAGCACATAAGGCTTATTGTTTTTAATCAGTTGATAGACTTCGCTGTTTTCGTCATTCAAATCGCCGAAAGTACGGGCGCCGCCGATACAGCTTTCTACACAAACCGGCAGCAGGCCTTCGTCCAGTCGATGGATGCAGAAGTTGCATTTTTCAGGCGGATTCTTGTGTGCCGGATCCGGCTTTCTGGCCCCATATGCGCAGGCCTTGGTGCAGTTCATGCAGTGAATACATTTGTCGTAGTCAATTACCACGATGCCGTCTTCCGGACGCTTGTAGGTCGCCTTGACCGGACAGGCCTTAACGCAGGTCGGATTCTCACAGTGGTTGCACTGATTCGGCAGCGCGATCATGGCTACGCCGTCGTCATTCTTTAAAGAGAGCTGGTTCACGACCGTGCGTTCGCGACCCGGTTCTGTTTGGTTTTCAATGCTGCAGTTGACCGTACAAGACAAGCAGCCCGTACACTTTCTGACGTCAAAAACCATGGCGTAATGCTTACCCGGGGTTTTGGCGAGCACAACTTGCGGGGAGACTGCCGTGAAAGCCGTGCCTGAGGCAATGAGTTTTAGTAATGTTCTTCTGTCTAACATTGTTTTAATCCTAGAGATTCTTTAGTTCGGCTCCGCTTAGGAGAGCGGAGCCGAAGAGGCTTTCTACTTGTTCTGACCCTGAATCTTGGCGTACCAGAGGTTATGGTTTTGTTTCGCCCAGTTTTCGTCACACTTGCCGCTAAGCATGTTTTCCATGCCGCCTTCGCTCATGACGGCGCCCATGTAGATATGAACTACAGAGAAGGCTCCGAGAATGATGGCGCTGCAGATGTGAATGATGAGAGCCAGGAGTGCACCGTTCTTAGACAGAGTTCCGAAAAGACCCGGGAACAGCAGGAGCAAGCCGGTCACCACCAAAGCCAAACCGAAGATCGTGAAGGTCCAGAAGAAGGCTTTCTCACCGGCGTTAGCAAAACCGGCATCCGGGTGCTTGGGTTTGCCGCCGAGATTGATGTATCCGCCGAGCGCAAGGAACCATTTGCCGTCACCGCTTTCGGGAAGCTGATTTCTGCTCCACTTCACCATGAGGATAACCGCTGCAATGATGAATGGAATAGCAAAGATGTTATGGAACAAAACGCTGGCGTAAACCAAGCTGTGGAAATGGGCCGGCGTCATCATGGGAGCCAGCCAAACTTTACCGGCGCCGATCACAAAACCGGACAAAATCAGGATGATGCACGGGACGGCTGCACACCAGTGAAGAACCACGTCGCCCACGGACCAGCGCTGAATCAGCTTGCCGGAAAATCCGTCGGAAAGTTTTGCGCGGCCGTTGATCAAGACGAACACCGCAAAAAGAACAGCGACGGCGATGATAGAAGCGAAGATTAAGTTTGAGATCATCTCCGCAGACTGCAGGAAGCCGAGATAGCCGGAAGAGACTGAGTTCGGATCATACGTCGACATGAGCAAACCTGCGTTGTCGGTATAACCCAAATACTGAGGAATATCTCTTTGAATCTGGTGTTCCACGACCGGAGACCAAAATTCAGGCTGCTTGACTGCTGTCTCTTGGGCAAACGCCGTTGAGGAGATAACGGAGACAAGTGAGAGTAAAAATTTATTCATGATAATTTCCCTTGGAACGGGGGCAAAAGTTAGACAGCTTGAGTACGGCGGAGCTCTGCTTTAAGCGCTTCAGAGGCCTCTTTCCAAAAACTTTGGTCGGTGTTTTCTGCGATCGCGTTTAAGAAAGCTTCGTACCATTTGTCAAAATGCTCGGACCTAAATGATTTCGACAAACCTTCAATTTCTTTCAGAAGCTGTTCGGAATGTTCCTTTTGGCGGGTTTCTTCTGCAACAGCTTCCAAGAAATAAAGAAATTCCAGTTCATTGCCGAAGAAGTCTGGCAGTTCATTGAACATCGAGGCGCTGGTAAGGCCCGCGGAGGCATAGAAATTCGCCACATCGGCAGCCACTGGTCCGTTGAGCTTCCTGGAACTTGTCACCCAAGCCGATTCATAGGGGATCACAACCAGACGGTAGGGTCCGATACAGAGCCTATTGAACTCGGCTTCGGTTTCTTCCGGAGCGGCAAAAGCATCTGCAGCCTCCTTTGCGAGCGCCGGATAACCCGAACGTTCAGCCCAATCAGAAAGGTTCCGGTAGGTTGAAGCCAGCCCGGGTTTCAAGAACAGGTCTTTGAACACCTCAAGCGTCTTTCTCTGCCCATTCGATTTCATTTTCTTTCTCGGATGATGATCATGTTGGGTTTGTTCGGACCGTCGGTGTAGCCGATGCCTTCTTTCGAGGCAGAGGCTTTCTGGGCCAGAACCTGCGTAACGTTGCCGACCTGCAGGCATTTCACCGGGCAGCCGTCCACACAGGCGGGATTCAAACCGGCATCCAAGAGCTCGACGCAAAGGTTGCACTTAGCAGCTTTGCCGTCGATCTTGCTGATCGTAATAGCGTCGTACGGGCAGGCTTCCTTGCACAAACCGCAGGACGTGCACTTATTTCTATCCAAAACGACGATGCCGTCGGGACGCTTGGTAAAGGCTGCTGCCGGGCAGACCGCCAAACAAGTCGGGTTTGAGCAGTGCATACAGGCGTGAGAGAACCAAACGTCTCTGACGCGGCCGTCTGCGGACCTCACTTCATAGAGGTCCACTTTGCGGAAGCGGACATCCTCGGGCAGTTCGTTATGAATCTGACAGGCAACAGAGCAGCCGCCGCAACCGACACAGTTTTCCTGTCTGAAAATGAAACCTTTTTGAAATTTGTTGCTCATTTCGTACTCCTATGCCTTGCTAAGGTTCACTCTGGTTGAGTGGTAAGCAGAACAGCCACCCATGTCCGTCAGCTTGCCGGTTGTCAAAGAATTGGTATTGGTGTTTTGACCGTATGGGTTGGTGCTTCTCCAGTTACACTTAGCCGTGCGGACCACACCCGGAGCGACACGCGTCGTCACGCGAGCCACAAAGAATGCTTCGCCTCTTTGATTGTTCAGACGAACTTTGTCACCGGACTTAATACCCAAGCGTTTTGCATCTTCCGGATTGACTTCACATTCATAGGCGTTGTAGGCGCGAATGTATTTAACGTTATAGAAAGAGGAATTGACGCGCTGAGGGATTCCGGGAGAAAGAAGACGGAACGGCAGGTTCTTTTCTTCTTCGGGCATTTCTTCTTCGCACAGCGTCAGATCGATCACCGGATCAAATCCCGCTTTCTTCATAATGTTGGAATAAAGCTCGATCTTGCCGGATTCCGTTTCTGCCTTACCGCCAGAGCGAACCGGGACGCTTTCGGGCATATCGAGATGGATGAACTTTTCTTTTTCCAGACGTTCAAGCGTAATACCCTGATACCACGGTGTTTCCGTCTGCAGGAACTGACGGATGATGTCTTTAGGCGTATCGCGGAAAGCCTGATCCTTGAAGCCCCACTCAGCGAAGAAGTCCCAATTGGGTTTGGATTCACCGACCGGCTCAATCACTTTCTCGCAAATCTGGACGTACCAGGAGTGGTAGTCGCCGATGATGTCATCCGTTTCAAACTGCGTGGAAGCCGGGAGGATTAAGTCGCAGTACTCTAGAGAATCAGTCATGATCATGTCGAAGCCCACGACGAACAGGTCTTTGCGCTTGAGGTTTTCGATGACAGCATTGACGTTCGGAGACACAGCAACCGGGTTTCCGTTATAGATAACCAACAGATGGATCGGTTTGATCGGACGGTTTTCTGTCGTCGGATTTTCTGCCTTCAAGGCCATATCCAAGTCCGTCATGTTGACGTGCTGCTGTTTGCCTTTACGCAGATAATTACCGCGGCCGAGATTCAGATTCATGCCGGTAATCGGACGAACGTTATCGTAAATAATGCCGCAGGACGGTTTATCGAACATGCCTCTCATTGCCTGCATGATGGCAATGGCACGCGTCATACGAGCACCGTTGTAGTTACGCTGCATGCCGTAACCGGCGCGGATAATGATTCTCTCGGCACGACCGTACACATCGGCAAATTCTTCGATTTGCTTTTGGGTCAGGCCGGTAACGCGTTCGATATCCTTCCAGTCCACAGAATTAACTTTGGCAATTGCCTGATCGGCACCGATACAGCAATTCTTCAAGAAGTCATGATCGATCATGTCATGGGCAATCAAATACTTCATGACGCCGGTAGCGACCCATGCGTCAGTAGAGGGTTTCGGCTGCAGATAGATATCGGCCTGTGAGCAGATCGGTGTACGGTTCGGATTGACAGCTAAAACTTTGGCGCCTTTGTCTCTGGCTTCATTAATCAGCTTAATGCCGTGAACATTTGAGACGGTTTCATTGAAGCCCCAGGATACGTAGCAGTCGCAGTTGGGGATGGTTTCGGGGTCGGGCCCGTCGGTGGTACCCTGCACGCTGCCGTAGCCCCAGACACCGGCTTCCGTACAAACTAATCGATCCAGGATGGAAGAACCGATGCGATTGAAGAAGCGGTCGGCGCCGCGCATACCGATAGCACCATAGTTGCCTGAATAAGAATACGGAAGGATGGCCTCGGAACCGTATTGCTCGATCACTTCATTGGTTTTCTTGATCAGGATATCCCAGGCTTCTTCCCAGGTGATCCTTCTCCACTTATGAGAACCCTTTTCTCCGACTCTGACCATCGGATGCAGGATTCGGTCGGGCGCATAAGTGTATTCAACATATGTCAGGCCCTTAACGCACGGGCAAGAGCCGGTTTTATATTGTTCGTCGGCACCTCTGACATAAGTCATGCGGCCGTTCTGAACGCTGAACTTCATCAGGCATCTGTCTGCGCAGTTTCTGAGGCAGCTGCTGTATTTGATGGTTCCTGCTCTTTTTGCGAGAAGCGAAGTATTTGCGCCGTAGCTGTTCATCGCGAGCGCTTTGGTCGGAGCAAGTCCTGTCAGCGTTCCAAGGACAGCCGATGCGCCGATACCTTGAAGAAAATATCTTCGCGTAAGCTTCATCATATTTATGACTCCTTTAGATTTGGGGTTTTTAAATAACGTCTTTTCCCAAGACAGCTCCGGATCCTGCCCTAGTTGACTGCTCTTTATTCATTGAGGGCTTTCTGCCACTCTTCACTTAAACCTTTTTTGAGTTCCTGCTTTACCCAGTCGAAAGCAGGAGACTGATTCGTATTGCCGTACACGATGTAATTTCCGATCGGGCGCTCTGCACTGCGCATTTTCTTAATGCGGTTGATGACCTGCCGCGGCAGCGTCATATAGGAGACACCTGGAACCAGTTTGGAATACTGGCGTGTAAATTGATTGCAGACGACCGCCACCGAATCTGTAGACATAAGGAGCCGGAATGCGGCTGCCAGACTTTCGGTGTAGTTCGATACCTGCATCTGAAGGCCCTTCTCTTCACATACGCCAACCAGCAGAGGACACGCCACGTCGCTGTAATTGTCGATTTCCAAAAGCGGATATTTAGAAATGTCATCGATCGAGAATTTCTTCTGCGTAAACAGCGGATGGCCGGTTCTGCCGAAAAGATAAATGTCGCTGGTTTCGGCAAAGCATTCGTAATTGAGGCGCGGATCTCCGAATCCTTCATAAACTACTGCGAAGTCCACTTCGCCATTAATTAACTCAGGGATGCAGTTATGAGAGAGGATGCGGATATTGAAGCGCATCTTCGGGGCTCTCGGGAGCAGCTTCTCATTGATCACTTTCAGTGTCGGGAAGCAGAACTCGTCGTAAACACGCAGTTCAAACGCGCCTTCGGAGGTAAACGGATCAAACTTAGAGTGCTGTTTATCCATCTTACGAAAGAGCTGTACGATCTCGACCATCGTTTGAGAGATCTCAACGGCCTTCTGTGTCGGGCAGAAGCCGCTTTGCGTGCGAACAAACAGCGGATCGTCGTACATTTCCCGCAAGGAAGCGAGTGCACGACTAATCGCCGAATTGCTGATTCCAAGCTCGGTTGCAGCCTGACTTGCATTTCTTAACTTGAAGACTGCAAGAAAGATTTTGCAGAGCTGGTAAGTTAACTGGTTAATTGTCATTTTGGGGCTTCTTTGGGGTTTGAAGTTGGGTCAATTATATGAAGCCGCCATCCTAAAGAATTTGATAATTATCAAACTTTTTAAAATTGATTTTATCGAAAAAACCAATTTTTAAATTGTGAAAAACGTTTTAATTCAATACGTTGAGAGTATCGTTTTGCACGATAAGAAAAATTAAGAGTAGTGATTTACCCCAATTTACTTTTATCAAATCCAAGAGTCATTAATACTTTAAAATTATCAAATCAGATAGACTCACTCCTTAGGAATTTTCTATAAATAATCCGTATGAGCCGAAGAGTTGAGCTATCTCTTAGATATTTTCTATACCCGAAAGCTGAAACATTAGTTTGTCAAAACTAAATGAAAATATTGAATAAAAACCTTGGTACTTTCAGCTATTGCCTCGATGAGCAATCATTTATCTGACAACTGCTGAACAGTTGCAGAATACATTCTTCCGCCGGCTTTTTTCGATCAGTGAGAATCCTTATCGAGACCATGTCCATCTAAAGCCATAGGGAAAATTAGTCTTCTTTTTCTTGCTTGGCTCCTCTTTTTCCAGAAGATTCATTACTTCCTTTTCTCGGAATAAAAGCAGCTATTAACGAGGCTGTTGGAACGGCTAAAAAGCCTATAACAATTTCCCAAGCGGCCCCGGTAAACGCAAAGTAAGTTGCTATTCCTATACAGGAAAATGAAATAAGAGCCCCAATTAGTTGCCCCCAGCTTTGAGCTCTGATTAAATGATTGCTTTCCTTCTCTGCAATCTTCAGAAGCTTATCTTTTTGATCTTCTTCTCGGTTTGTCGTATCGATTCGATAAGCTTGTTCTTTTTCAGCCATCCTCACAATTCTTTCGGCAAGGCCCGGCATAAATTCGTCGTATTTTTTTAATGCATCCGGATGCGGAAGAGGACCGGTGTAATACTCAGTGGTTTCGGAATGAGAAGTCGTTGTAAGTACGCTTCTCTTGAGAGTCTCATCAACCGCTTTGGCGGCAGCACTCTTACTTAGTACGTTTTGCTTCTTCGCTGGCAAGATGAATCGCCTTTCCAAAGTCTTTTTTGAGGTTATCGTAATCGTCTCTAGCCGGGCGATAAGAGCTTTTTAGTATAGCCGGATCGATACGAGTCTCGATTCTCGCCGGACGCAGAGCGGTTGCGGGCACACGTAAACCAGCCACGAGACCGCTGATAAAAGAAACATTTACCATGTAAGCTCCGAAAAGAATGATTGTCAACACAGGCCAATCTAGCAGATATATATTAAATGTATATTTATCTGAGACGTGCCCTCTAAGTTCTCTATATTATAGAAAACTTTAGAAAACTAACATGGTAAAAAATGGCCTTATCGGGTTTGGAGCCTTTTCTAAAATTGAAATTTATCTAGATCCCGACTTTCTCAACGACTCTAATCATCCATAGGACAAACCAAAGAGCAAAGGTTAAAAATGAGCTGAAGAGCGGAAAGTGGTGAATTCTTTCTGGCAGACACCCAATTTATTCAACCATCTCCCCGCAAATTACAAAACTAGAACCAAGGTATTATTTTCATTTTTCTTCTTGCCTCATAGACTGTACTCGTTGTTTTCCAAGGAGAAAATATGAAAAACTTTAAATTAGCAACAGTTACACTTTTAGTCGCAGCTGCTGCAATGTCTACTTCTGCCTTCGCAAAAGACGGTACTTATACTGCACAAGAAGTCGGTCGAAACGGAGCCGTTAAGGTGCAGGTCGTCGTTAAAGGCAACAAAATTGAATCCGTTAAAGTTCTGGACTGGTCAGAAACTCATCCCGTTGCCGACTTAACCCAAACCCAGCTAATTCCCGAAATCGTCAAGTACCAGACAACAAACGTCAACAACATCTCCGGAGCAACACTCTCCAGTTTTGCTATTAAAGCAGCCGTCAACAAATGCTTAAAAGAAGCCGGTTTGGATGTGAAACAGTTCTCGAAGCCTGCTCCGAAACCTGCTCATTTCACTGATACAGTTACTGAAGACACTAATATCGTAGTTGTCGGCGCCGGCGGTGCCGGTCTTTCCGCAGCTGTAGCTGCAGCTGAATCCGGCAAGAAAGTCATTCTTCTTGAAAAGAATGGCTTCGCGGGCGGTAATACTTCAGTTTCCGGCGGCTGCTTCAACGTCGCAAACCGTAATCAAGACCATCTGACAATGTCTGAAGGACAGAAGAAGATTGTCGAAGGTATCATCAACCAAAAACCGCTGAACCCGCTTCATGCTGAATTGATTAATAAAGTCAAAGAACAATGGGCTAAATATAAAGAAAGCGGCTCCAACAAGCTCTTTGACTCTCCCGAATTGCATGCTCTTCAAACTTGGAAGTCAGGGGACAACCAGGCCGACCTCAACCTCGTTTATACATTAACTAAGAACGTTTCCGGAACAATGGACCAACTCTCAAAGATGGGCTTTGTTTGGAGAGGAAAAGCTAACCAATTCGTAGGCGCTCTTTGGCCGAGATCCAACCGAGCCGAAAACTTCAAATCCGGTGTCGGTTATGTTGACACTTACCTTGCCTACATCAAAGAAAAAGGACTTCCGGTTACTTTGATGCTCAACACTGCCGCAGACGACCTCATCGTTAAGGGCGGCAAGGTTATGGGCGTATTGGCTCAAAACAAGAACGGAAGAAAGTACGTCATCAATGCTAATGACGGCGTCATTTTGACGACAGGCGGTTTCGGCGCCAACGTTAAGATGCGCAACGAATATGACGAACTTTGGGGCAAGAAGTTAGGCACAAGCACCCCGACAACTAACCTGCCCTCCGCCACCGGTGACGGCATTAATTTGGCAAAGAAGGCCGGTGCGCACTTAACACAAATGGGCTGGATTCAGTTGTTCCCCGCCGGTGATCCGAAGACGGGCGCTACAAGCTTCAAGCTCGGCGAAAACTCCTGCATCTATGTTAACCGTGACGGCAAACGCTATGTTAATGAATCCGAACGTCGCGACGTTCTAGCAAAGGCAAACCTGGCTCAGAAAGATCAACTCTTCTTCGTGATTTCTTCTGCCAAACGTGCCCTTGTTGATAAAGACGGCCGCAACGCTTATGGCGTTAAAGTCGAAGACATTCTCGCCTCAGGCAAATCCTTCAAGGCCGATACTCTTGAAGAACTTGCTCAGAAAGCAGGTATCAACGGCAAGAACTTAGTCGAGACAGTTAAGAAGTGGAATGAATTCTGCAAGAAAGGCACCGGCGACGAAATGGGTCGTCCCACATGTATGGATGACCATCGTCTTGACGAAGGCGGCCCGTACTATGCAACTCTCATGACTCCTTCTGTTCACCACACCATGGGCGGCGTTCAGATCAATGAAAAAGCCCAGGTTATCAATAACAGCGGCAAAGTCATCCCTGGTCTGTTTGCTGCAGGCGAACTCACCGGAGGCATCCACGGCACGAATCGCGTCGGATGCAACGCAGTTCCCGATGCTCTGACATTCGGCAGAATTGCAGGTCTTACGGCTGCCGGTAAATAAACTACTGACTAAAGATCGTTAGATCGGGCGGAGTACCGTTTCGGTACTTCGCCTTTAATTTTTGGCTGCTTGGCGCCCTGCAATGCGTCCGAAAACAATGGCATCGGCCAAACCGTTTGCGCCTAGACGATTCTTACCATGAACATTTCCTGTAATTGTCCCTGCCGCATACAAACCATCAATCGGCTGATTCTTTTTGTTTAACACGCGTGCTTTTTCATCAATTGCGATACCGCCTTCGGTGTAGTGGACCGTCATTCCTGCATAACAAGCCCAGAAGGGAGGATGGGCAATAGGGAGCGTTAAGGAATGAATTTTCTTACCCAAACGATCTTTACCCAGCCTTACACCCTCGTTATAGTCTTCAACTGTGCGAATCAGATTGTCCGCAGGAACACCCATTTTTCCAGCAAGCTCCTCAAGCGTTTCTCCCTTCCACGCTTCCCCGCCTTCAATGGCCTTGACAGCTTCTTTCTGCACTAAGATTCCTGCCCTTCTAAAGCCTTCATCATCGATAATGATGAATCCGTACTTTTCAGGCAGCGAGAGAACGGCATCTCTAAATTCATCTCTAGGGCTATCCTCTCGGATAAACCGTTCCCCGTTCTTATTCACGAAAATGAAATGAGAGACGTCGTTATGGAAACGGACACGATATTTTTTACCCGGCGGGCAACCCGGCAAACACTGAATGAATTCGAGATTGACAAGCTTTGCTCCGACTTTTTCAGCAGCTAGCATGGCAAGGCCGTTAGAGCCGGGTGCATTGTTTGTGGTCAGACCTTTCAATTTCGGCGATATCTTCTGAATTAGATCCGGGTTAGCAGCAAAACTTCCTGCCGCCAGAACAACTCCTCTGCTCGCATAAAACTGCTTATATTCATTTCCGCAGTAACAGCTAACCCCAACCACCTTATTTTCTTTGATCAGGATTTCTCTGACCTCACATTTAACCTTTAGCTCTACACCTCGCTTAACGCAAGCATCGGCGAGAGTACGGATGTATCCTTGACCGAGGGGCAAAACAGGAATATGGGCTCTAGGCCAATGAGCACCATATAGTTCAAAGACTCGAGGCTGAAAATGCATGCCCAATTTTTCAAGCCATTCGAGCGATTCTTGAGCCTCTGTCACCATTGTTCTGACTAACTTAGGATCTCCTAAGCGGCCGCCGAGATCATAAGTTTGCTGAACATGCAGCTCAACAGAGTCTGTAATTCCTTGTTTTTCTTGTCGTTTTTTATCTACAGAGGCATAAAAGCCGCCGGAGATTAAAGTATTTCCTCCGATTTCAGGCTGGCTTTCCAATAAAAGCACTGAGGCGCCGTTATCTGCAGCTTCTACGGCCGCGGACAATCCGGCCGCTCCTGCTCCGACAACGATAACGTCCCAAGATTTACCTTTATTAAAAATGTTTTCTATGAAACTGGCATAAGAGGGGCCGGAAAGGACGGTTAAGAGAAAAGCTGAAAACAGGCTCCTTCTATTCATTTTTTCCCAACCTCCCGATGTCTAGTAAAAATGCGCTGGCGTCCAAGGCGGACCGTAGTCCGAGTTTATGCATCGCATTGCCTCGATGGATTTTGACGGTCTGTTCTGCGATGTTTAAGTCAATGGCGATCTGTTTATTGAGTTTTCCTCTTGCGACTTCCCTAAGCACCTCTTTCTCTCTATCCGTCAGAAGCTTAAATTTATTGATTTTTTCTTGGATTAGTGCCTTTGACTCCCGAAGCTCCTTGTTCTTTTGAAGATGGACTTTAACAACCTCAAGAAGAATCTCTGGTTTGACCGGTTTTTGAAGGAAGTCCTCTGCTCCGTTTTTAAGGGCCATCACTGCGGCATCCACCGTTCCGTGACCGGTTAAAAAGATAATCGGAAGATCGCTTCCCCTTTCCTGTAAGCATCTCTGGAGCTCCAGTCCGCTCATTTCCATCATTCGGAGATCCAGGATAATGCAGCCAGCTTGAGACAAATCGTCCCTGCTCAAAAATTCTTCTGCTGAAGAATAGGCTACCGCCAGGGGCTACGCATGAATTTATTTGTTAATTAGCGTGGCCAACGCCTCCAGAGCAGCCGTCGGAGACTGCAGCTTAG
>ENA-UERY01000998-UERY01000998.1-human-gut-metagenome-genome-assembly--contig:-NODE-998-length-19804-cov-16.702083_pt1 | contig 19804 bp, 18 predicted proteins | sample MGYA00242989_ERZ507990 | MGnify/ENA primary metagenome ERZ507990 (study PRJEB26167, sample SAMN06115529) | human gut metagenome | host: Homo sapiens | place: China:Fujian | collected 2015-08-26...
TAATCGTTTTTCATAATGCGAAGTAAGCAATACTTTACGAGTATAAAAAATAATCCCCACGAAATTTCTACTGACCCTATAGAACTCGTTGCTCGTTTTAATTATACAGATATGAATGATGAACGTTCTGGTATTTTAGGAGGGGAAGAGAAAGATTTATCGTTGGGAATAAATTTTTATTTGAATCGTTATTTAGGAATAAAAATCAATGGAAGCTACGTTTGGGTAGGTAATTTCTGCAATAGTTTTTATCAGAAAAACTTTTTTCTATCACAACTGCGTCTGCAATATGTTTTCTGAATTCTGCTTGAGTCAAATTAGATAGACATAGAAAGTTATTGAATCAGTGAGAAAGACTCTAATTCGGTGGAGATTTTTGCTCCACCTCGAACGGTAATATTTTGCCGTTTTTTGCGTGCCGGGGGAAAACAAAAAATCCCGATTACGCTTGGAAATCAGGATTTTACTGTCTTTTGCTTTTCTTCAAAGTGGTGCCACCAGGAATCGTAATCTAACGATAAGTGGCTGAATATCTTTGATGTAACTTTAAGCTAAAGAAGTAATCTCCCGCTATTGCTCCACCGGAGGCTTGCTTTATTTTGCAGTGTCTTGCGGAGTCGATTTCCTATTATACGACAAAGGTAACGCTTTATTTTGAAATACAAGCAGATGACTTGTGTTTTTGCTCCACCTCGGTGTGGAAACTTAATTCGAATATTGATGTGTACAAAATATTATATTCTTCTATACTTCATAGCATATCTATCTGATTGAGTATCTATATACATTTGGTATTCTTTTATTCCTTTTTCCTTTGCTATATCGCTTATTATTTTCTTATTTATCGCAGACATATCATTGCCGTAATAAACAGCAATTGGTTTTATTTGGATGTTTAAACTGGATAATCCTATAGAATTATTTTTATTTAGAAATAAACGCCATTCTTTTTCATATTGCCATTGAGGTGACTTGTAAAGAGCAGCCTTGGTATAATACATTGTATCATTCATTTTGGCATTTAGCCCCAATGATAAACCTAAATAATATTCGACAAACGATGTCGCATTATACCTTCTATTGTCATATATTATAGGATAAATATTATAAAGAACTCTATCATTACAAGTACTTTTTTTGTCACATATATCACACTGACAATTTAAATTTTTAAAGTCATACTCTAAAACAAAACCTTTATGTGAATCTGCATAATGGGACCACATTGTTATCGATTTTACAGTTTCACTGAAACATGCGATAAATGTATTGCGTCTAAGATAATCTTCTGCTTGTTTAAGAATCTTATCTATATTATTGAAAAAGTCTTTTTTATTCACTTCAAAAGCAAGTACTTGCCGTTCTAGATCTCCATCAGTAGTATTACATATAATATCTTTAATCATTTTTGCTCGTTCCTCACCGTATAGAGATTCCCAAAGTTCAGGTAAATGTCCACCATTATTCAACTGATCTCTTAACTGTTTAATTGCTTCTATAGATGATCCATGTTTGATTGAATTGTATAAGTAATTTTTATCGTATTGTGTAAGACAATCGTATGGATCATTAAACATTTGCGCATTAACAGCATATATTTTATCGTTATAAAAGGCATCAAATTGCATTTCATTACATGGCCGATAACGAAACAATCGTGATGGAGTTATGTTATTTACATATTCAATTAGTGGACTTAATAAAGCTTTTCGCTCTTCTTGCAACATTGTTTCTGGAATTGACACTTTTTCCAATATCTCCTTGAATTTACTTCTTTTTGTTTCCATATGAAAATTATATTCTATATCGACTCTGAATTTTTTGTATGTACTAATTAAAAAGGGATAAGTTGATTAATGTCAGTTGATATTGTGCTTCATATTGTCTATTTAAGAATAAGGAACGAAGTATTATATTGTTTTGTCAATAAATGATTCATTTTCAATGTGTAAGAACAAATGATGAACTTCATTTTACATTTAAGGTAGAGATTGTATCTCATGCTCAATAGTAATAATAATAGGTTTAATACGTCTAAAATCGCTCAAAATTACTGACGGTGCATCATATGTTGTAGTTGTGCCAACAATATGGGTATGAGCAGCCTTATTCCTTTTCATAGAGTATTGATCTAAAAGCGTTTGAAAAAGATTGATATTTATTTTGTCAAGTATATTTTCAAGATTATAAGCTCCTATAGTAATACTTAATATTTTTAAAATATTACTTTCATACTTAAACCCATAATTCTTTCTTATTTGGTCCTTAATGTACTTAATAATATTGATTTCACATACATGAGAATCCAAATATTCATATAATATTTGATCCATACTTTGTTCTATCCATCCAGAAAATTCAATTAAGGCTGTTTTAGACAAAAGAATAGGCAAAAAAGGATCCGACATAGAACTTAAATATGTCGAATCTAGATGTTTCAAGGTGTTTTCAATATCTACATAATTAACCACGACTAAAAACTTTGATTGCAGACTCAATTCTACCTTTAACTTTATCCTCAGAGCCTAAACCTTCCTTTATTTCCTCAGACATAAACATTGGTTGTTTTAAAAGCTCCTCACACATTTGATTTAATGTTTCACTATCTTTACTTGATAATGTACCAATGTTATATGCAATTCCTATCATAATAGCCTCTGCAACATTTTTAGAATCAAATTTTCTACTAAGTTTATTAGCAATTGTTAGTGTGGTAATAAATAGTTTCTTAAACCATTCTATTTTAGCAATGTCTGAGTTTTTATTTTCATCCATATAAGAATTTAAAAAAGCCGCAAGCTTTCCTCTATAATTCTGATATGATTGATAAAATGCAAAGAAACGCAAAATCCGTTCTTCATTATTGAACCTTGCCTTATCGACCTTTTGGGAGTTCGTATTCGCAAATTTATACCATTCTGGAGTTCTGGCTAATTCTTTAAGCAAAGAATTAAAAGGACCTTGAAAGATACAATTTCTTATTTCTTGATTGTACAATTTGTTCCCCCCAGAATTAAGTCTATAAAAAATCTGAAAGAGATATTTCATGTGCTCTTGATTGTTATAATCACATCTAAGGACAGTAATAGGAATAGTCACATTCTCTAAGATTTCTACCAAATTTGGGCTTTTTGCTCTAATTTCAGAAACTTTTTTATCCGAGATCCTTTGATCTACATCATCACTTTTTGAAAGTTTCCAATCTATTTTTGTATCAAGAAATTTAATAATTGATGTAATACGTTGCAACCCGTCGATTACCATCCTTTTTTGTGATGATATATCAAGACTTATACACATACTAGGTATGGGAAGTTGTTTAATCAAGCTGTCAATAAAAAGTGTTTGAGCTGAATTTCTCCAAACTTCTCCTCTTTGAAAATCAGGACTGATTTCTATTTGTCCTTTTTGATACATACGAAAGATATCTGCACAAGAACGCTGCTCGTTAAACGCTACAATATCTGGGGGAGGCATAACAGAAGGAGAAGAATCCTGTTCTTCCTCGTTGGTACGCTGTATCATCTCCTGTATTTCTTCAGGTGATGTTTCTGATTCTATATTAAGTGTCAATTGTTGATTCATATTTTACTTATTTATTCGCAAAGGTAGTGATTCCTAGAAAATAAGTACTATAATTATGTGTAATTCACTTATAACCACACTCGATATTTTCAATAACTCAAGAACTTATATGCTGGTGACTCCGATTGCAGACGCGTAACAATCCTTTATACCCTATTTTTTTGTCTTATGATAATAATTTTCTTTTTACCATTATAATATTGGTTTTATCATTGACTCTATGAATTGAATTTCAACTTCAGATAGATTATATTTAGAATAGAGTTGTTTATCTATCTCAGTAAAACTCATATTCCAATCTATATCTGAATTTAAGGTAAAGTTTGGTAATGGAACAAAACGGAATACATCTTGTGACACTTGCATAGTACCTCGCCCAAAAAATAATAATGCCTTAAAAAAGTTTGTACAAATGTATTTATAACAATTTTTCTGTTCTATCTCAGTGTCAAATGGTCCAATCAAAAGGAAGGTCTCTGTACAGACTGAGTTTTGTTCTCCTATGATGGTTCCAGGTGGATTGAAAGCATTTGTAGAATAACTGGTTGTAAAAAATAATTTATACTTGTTTACTGCTGCTTTGTTTTTTGTTATAATTTTAGGTGAAATATATCCAATCGTTCTTCTCGCTCCTCCTTTAATTCCTTTCACACCATAAATTTTTACACAACCATAGAAAGGCTCTGATTGTAAATCAGATAGTGGATATCTTTCTGGCGAATTAAATAAATCCTTTCTGATTCCAAACGGCTGGGTTAATGAGACAATCTCCTTAAATAAAGAGCAATTTGTCGAAGTTTTAGCAATAATAGATTGACGACGGTTGTCACGTATAACGATATCAGAATTTCCATCGGATAAGAATCTTGTAGATACAAAAAACTCTTTATTCGCTGAAATATAAGTGTAACGCAATTTACCATTGTGCTTATTACTCCAAAGAAAATAACAGATTCCACCATCTATATTCTGTCCGTTAAAGCATTCGCCAGAATCCTCATAATCATAGATGGATGCAATATGTTTATCTTCCATCATTTCTTTTCTGAATGGTTTGAGAACAGCTTTTCCTCCAATCATCCATTTTGAAGGCATAATCAGGGAAAAGTATTCAGGTCTAATCTGTTTTGCTATCCGTACAAATATTTGGTATATAGGATTTGCAGCATCGTCAGATGCCCCACTTCCATCATTGATTTGGTATGGAGGATTACCGACTATAGCATTAATCTTCATGTCTTTGCCTATTAAGTCATGTACTTTTTTAATGAATAATTCTGATTGATTCTTTACCTTGTTGACAAGATCTTCCGGAGCCCACATATTTGTCTTTGCTTTATGAAATCCAACAAGCGTACGTTTGGTAATACTCTTCGCCATTGGAGTCTTACAGATAACAAAGATGTTCTCAGCTATTACCTTATCCCATACAGCCTGCTGCTCTTCTACTGTTTCTACAGCGAAAAGAGAAGCCTTTACCCTTGCACGGTAAATGCCGTATGCCATATAGAGCGGATAAAGTCCGGATTTGGAATTGATTTCCAGAATACGGGATTCAGGAGAGAAAACTTCTGCGGTAACTTCTCCTTTATCTATAAACCGTGGTTCAGAAATCACATTCTTATACTCCGTGTCATAGAAGTTATAGCCTCCAAGGCAGTCACCGAGGTGCATGTTTACCACGCGCCACGGAGTAAGGACCGTTTCCTTGTCCGGATTGCGGAAAGTTCTGAATATGTCCGTAATCCGTTCGATTCGTTCCTCTATACTCAGCTTGTCCGCGGCACGGGCCATCGCACGGATTCGTTTTCCGGCTGCACAGAATATTTCCGGATCATAGTATTTTTTGAAGCTGTTGAATTTCTGCTTGGTCACTCCCTTGGGCATGAACTCTTCCCATGACTGCGGGTCAATGAGCGAGGCAAAATTATCAATCGTGATTTCCTGATTTTCATCACTCAGTTCCGCACCATAAATCAACAGGGGCATACGGATGGAGATGCCTCGGAGTATGGAAATGGCAGCTTCCCGGTTCTTGGTCTTCTTTTTCAGTTCTTCCAGCCGTTTCCGCTCTTCCTCCGTAAGTTCCTTCTTGGGTTTCTTCTCCAGTTTTTCCTTTTCCTCGTACTCCTCGTTGTTCAGTCCCTGACTGTTGATGTCCACCTGGTTGGTCTTGGGCATGGCTTTGGTCTGGCCGATGATCTTTTTCAGGTCATCGAATTCCTGCAGTTCCAAATCATCCAGCTTCATCAGCTCATCGTTATAAAGGCTGTTGTCCTCAAACCCGTTACGGACGACACGTTCCACATATACCCGTTTTAACTGTTCCAACATACGGGGTACATCAAAGCGGTTCATCTGTGAGCCCTCAATGGATATGATAGGACAGAAATTGATAAACTCACCCATAGCCTTACGGTCGCTTTGTGAAGTTTTTCCGGCTTTGGCCGATATTTTGGCTGTTTCGGCAATCACTTTCAGGGTACGGTCAGGAGCAAAATCAAAAACATAGCACTGCTCCTTTATCCGTCCATTGATGGTGGCCGGTGTCTGTACGCGGAAGATGGTCTGCATATAACTGGATGCGGCTGTATTATAGGAACCGGACAGCATGAATACGGCAGTCCATGCCTTTACACTTACTCCGGTCGTCAACCGTCCGCAAGAAAGGGTAATGGTCCGTGTGGCATCCGGATCTTTTCCGATAGCCTGTTCCACGGCTTCCAGAGCATCGCGACTCTCTTCGTCCTGATCACCGTCACCGGCTACATTGACCACCTTGAAATGCTGGAACACCGGATGTGTCTGGAGCATGGCACTCAGTGCCCGTGCTTCCTTCACACCGGGCACCATCCAGAGTGTATGGCGGAAAATATTCCTATATTCCTCGTTGGCATATGGATAAAGGCTGTCCTTGTCCTCCTTGGTAAGAAGATTCAGAAAAGCCCGCACATCTTTTTCATGACAGAAACCGCCAGCCTCATTGACTCGGAAAAATTCCCTGAAGTTAAAGGCGACATCCTCATCTACAAAGTCATGAAGCAGCCGTCCCAGATCGTAGGTATATATATTGAGTGTAGGCAGTGAAGCATACGGATTGGGGTCACCAAAATGGAGCTCATCCCAGTTTATCTTGGCCCGTTGTTCCATCACATAATCCCATGTATAGATTTCATCCTCCTTGAAATCATCCAGCAGGTTGAATGGAGTACCTGACAGGCGCAATACTTTGGTCTGTTCCTTGACCAGCTCTCCCATAACCGCTTTACCCAGTTCGGTCTGGGTGCCTTCGTGCGCTTCATCAACGATAATCAGGTCCCAATCGGTAGCAAACACTTCGTTGTTTTTGTCGAAGTTGCCACCCACAAGTTCAGAGCCACGCAAATCCTGCATGGATGCAAAATAGACATAATGCAATCCGTGGCTTTCTGCCCGCCGTTCAAGACTGCTGTAGCTTTCCCCGTTGTTCTTGGAACCGTATGCAAAATCCTTGCGGTCGTAAAATATCTTACCGAAATCCTCAAACCATCCGGCATCTACCACAGGGCGATGGGTCAGAATCAGGGTACGCTGAAACTCCATATCCTTGACAACCTGCAGGGCAGAAAGCGTCTTTCCGAAACGCATCTTTGCGTTCCAGAGCATCTGGTTGCCTTTCTTAAACTGCTTTTTGGTCTTGCTGATGGCTTCCTGCTGTTCCGGCCGGAATACAATCGGGGAATATTCACGGGTAACTTCCGCTGATGAAAGAGAGCTCCGGCCTTCCTTGACAGCCGCAATGGCACGCTTGACGGTTTCCAGATCGGTGATGAACCATTCATTGGCTTTGTTGACTGTATCGAAGACTTTCTTTTTGATACCGGAGCGTTCCAAGACATTGTGTACCTCTTTGTCGTTGAATGAACGGAGTCCGCCACGGTTATAAATGGTCAGTTCCGTATATAGCAGATCGTATGCGATGCCTGCCGTCTGTGTGTATTGGTTGATACGCTTTCTTGCCGCTTCATTGAGCGCCTTGCTGTTAGGAGACAGGCCGAACACGTTTTCATCCTCACAGGTTGCCTCGCCAATCTTCAGGCATCCATGGTGCGCTGCATCATGGATACGGAACACATAGATCAGTTTTAGTTTCAGGGACGATGTGAATCTCATGCTTCTTCATTTATGAGGTCGATAAATCGGATTCGTTTCCCCTTTTTGCCTGTTGCCTTGTCCGTTGCCCGCCAGTCCTTGATAATGCAGTAAATTCCGTTGTGCTTGGTCAGGTCATTTTTCAGACAGCCCTCGCACGGCTCCCGTCTTTCAATCATACCGAACAGACTTGGTTCCATCCGCACACGTTCTCCGCAACTGTCCGGAACAACACCTTTCAGTCCGTCCATCTGCCATACATTCCAGGAGATGATATAGGCTATATGGTTGATGGATTTAATTTGCGGATCTTTACCGAACTTGTTCCGGTAATATTCGATGAAGGATAAAAGAAGGGCTTCACGGGCAAGAAGAAGACTGTCACCCTGCCATTCATAGGCATAGATGCTTCTGTAAGCATCCTTGGCTGCCTCCAGCCATTCACGCGTTGTAGCAGTATTCTCACTGACAATACGGAGCTTACGGTCAAGCAGGCCGATACGTTTCTCCACGGGAATGAATGTTCCGGTAGTCGTATCATACCTGCTTACCAGATAAGGAGCTTCTCCACAGGTGATTTCCAACCGGTTTTCCCGTACATAGTCTTTCCATGTCCTGCCTTCAGGAAAAGCAATCTTATCCGGATTGATTTCCCATGAATGTGTACCGTCTTTAGATGTCACTTCATGGTTGAATACATCCTTTCTGCCAAACCAGGCTTCATCGATAAGGTTGTTCTGGGCATTACATATCCAGGACGGAGTAAATACCTCCGCCATTTCCCGGGAACGTGTGCTTTGGGTATCCCTGTGTTTCAGGACACGGGGCATGACTACATGACCGTTCTCTCCGGTTATCAGCTCCGGAAGAATCTGCGATCCGTATTCATAACCTCTACCGAGCGGTTCATAATCGGAAGTAGCCCAGAATATATTACACTGTTTTCCTTCCTTACTCGTTGTATGATCTTTGAGCAAGGTATTCAGTAAGTCGGGTGAAAGTTCTTTCAGCTTGTTCTCCTGTATGTCGGCTTCTCCGGTCGTTTTCTCCATCTTCTTTCTGTGCGTAAAGGGGATGAGAAAGTCCCGGTGTCTGCGTCTTTCTTAGACAGAGGGAGATTTCGGGCTATAAGGCTGATTTGCTGATGAATTATATGTAGAGTTGCTAAACAACAGTTGAAATTCAATGACTTCCGGATGAAAATCCAACGGCCGGAATTGCAGGATTTTCAATAAAATGTATAACTTTGCGCAAGAGTGAGTCCCTCTGTCTAAGAAATGAATGCTTTTGCTAAACGTTCTCCAATCCTACAGACTTTTCAGAATTTGTGCGTTGGCTTTGTCCACTACGGAGTTATCCAATGAGGCCAGATAAATTTGTGTAGTCGCCTCGGAATCATGTCCCATTCCTTCACTGATAACCGAAATCGGAATGTTCTTGCCTTTGGCTGCGCTTGCCCATGAATGACGGGCACAGTACATGCTCAGAGGAACGGATATATCGGCCAGTCTGGCTATTTCTTTAAGGTGTCTGTTTATTCCGGACATGACATTCCTGTAATGCTTGTGCATATCCTTAAAAGGATATTTCAATATCGGCAAAAGATAAGGACTGAGGCTGTCTTCCGGGTATTTGCCGACAATCTCCTGCATACATTTTTCCCACCTGATGATCAGCTGCTGCCCGGTCTTTCGTCTGCGATACGATAAAAATCCGTTCTGAAGATCTTTCTTTTTCAGGTGAGCCATATCTATGAACGACATGCCACGGGTATAGAAGCTGAACAGGAACATGTCCCTTGCAAATTCCAGATTAGGCTGTAAGGACAGATCCAGATTCTTCATACGCTTGATGGCGGATAAGGGAACGGCACGCTTGACGGTCTTGTCCACTCCCGTATAGACATGCCTGAAAGGATTGCGCTGTTCCATCAGTCCCTTTTCCAAGGCACGGTTATATACCGCCCGAAGGATACGCATGTAGAATGAACTGGTATTCCGTACGGCCCCTTTCCCATGAAGGTAGGCTTCATAAAGCTGCATCAAATCCGAATCGATGTCAGACAACATAATATCCCTGTCTCCTCTGAACTGCATGAAACTTTTCAGAGTACAGGAATAATTTTCAGCCGTGCGTATCTTGCCCATCTGTTTGAGACGGGCTATGATGCCTTGCATGAAGTTGAGAAACGACTGTCCCTCTATATTGCTTTGAAAAGAAGCTATAATATCATCTGCCGTATATCCGGCTTTCCGGTTATCCAGTTGGTGGATAATCATGTCCAGCCGTTTCAGGTCCCATTCCATGCGTTCCTGCAAGGAAAGGAGCAGATTGCTTCTCTCCGAACTACCGACAATGATACAGCTTCCAGCTTCGTTCCATTCATCCGTAAATATCCGGTAATCCGTCTTTAGCTGACGGATTACACGGTTCTGGATAATCTGATAATAGATGGTACCTTCCTTTCCCTCTATGGTGGAAGGTCTGAATTTCACTTTAACACTGGCCATATCAATCGGATTCAGATTCTACCTGTAACTTAAGTTTCTCCTGCATCAGGCTGTCGGAAACAGCTTTCAGCTCGTTCTCGTACCCGTAAGCCTGTTTTCTGATCCATTCGATGGCCTTCTCGTCGCGATGAATATCGAAAACCTTGTTCAGCCAGAGAATATCTTCCGGAGTACACCCACTCCAGGAACGGATGGCACGGAACTTCAGGGCATCGTCTGCATATTGCCGGTTAGACTGCCAAAGTCTGATATTTCCCCATAAGGACAGGCTGCATACCACTCCCATTCCAACCAAAAGAGAAAATACTTTGCTTGACCTGATGTCAAAACTATGCCGGTGAATATGCCTTACGCATGTCGGGATCACTTTTTCTGCCTGTCCGTCAGTAGGTGTTCCGGCCTTCTGTTCCAGCTTCCCGTTTATCATCTCAATCTTGTTCTTGATTTCTTCAAACAAAACATATACATTGTCTTTTTCCATACTTTACTATCTTATTTTACGTTGTTTTTTCTTTTTCTTCTTTCTCAAATAATCGTTCGGATAACCTTCTGGTTGTTCCGGTTGTGGGTTCGGTGTGAACAGACCTAAAGAACCGCTGTATAATTCATAGCCATGCGGTTCCTGTTGCCATGTTGGTTCACTCTGAACCACCACCTGTCTTTGGGTTTCCGAATGTGACGGTGTCTTTAACGCGGCATCTATTTTGGAATAGCTGAACTGTCTGTCAATCTTGGAACCGCTGAAGGAATAGCCGTTCATGATGAACACGACACCCTGTACTTCATCGGATTTTCCCTTGTATTTGAATCGTACATCCACTCCCTTTTCGCTTAATCCGGCAATCAGTTCCTTCCAGTTTCCGGCTTTTCTGACTTCCGTTTTAAGCAGACTGTAAAGTTCATATTTTGTCTTGTCCGGTTCTCTTAAACGTTCAGTCTTGACATGATCCTTGCCTTTGGCCATGTGAAGACCATATTTCAAGGTCAGTTCCTTGCAGATGCGTGCACTCCGCAACCGCTCGTTTTTGTCGGATATGGTCCTGCCGTCATTATCTATCCGGTTGTAGGCAATATGTATATGGGGATGCTCCTTGTCGAAATGTCTGGCTATAAAGAACTGTGTGTTCCTTATGCCCATCCGTTCCATGTATTCCAAAGCTATTTCTGCCATAATCCGGCTGGTCAGCCTGCTTTCATCCTCTCTGGAAAATCCCAGTGCAATGTGTCCGACCGGTCTGGATACTTTTGGATTCATGCCGGCCTGTGCTTCGAAAGCCTTTGTTATTGTAGCAACATCCTCAATGAACAAGCCGGCATGTGCGATAATCCTGGCATCCTTTTTACTGTCAATGATATAACCGGTAACCTCACGGAATCCGCTTCCCTTTACAATCTTCGCAATCATAGCAGGATGTGGTTCAGCAGTTCTTCGATTCTTGCCACCTGTACACGGCATTCCAGCTTTGCCGTATCGAATCCTCCGGCATTTGCCTTATGAGCCAGCTGGTTCAGATTGTTCGCCATACCGCATAGCTTACGGATATAGTCGGAATGTTCCGCTGTAAGTCTTTGCCGTACATATCCTTTACGGAAACATTCCCTCAGGTATTCGCTAGCCGATATGCCTGCGCTTCTTGCCCTACTTTTCAGCGTGTAGTAATCCGGTGTCGCCAGTTTCACGGTAACGCGATATTTCAGTTTGTCGGTCGTACTCTTGGGAGGACGGCCGCCCTTGTTGTTTCTTTCTGTATTCTGTTTCTTTTCCATCTGTTGACTATTGTATAAAATGAATGTACTGATTAGACCAGCGGGATGAACCTCTCACTGCTTCCTGTAGTGGGAGCAAGCGGTTTCGGTCTGCCCGAAACACAAACTTGCCCCACTAAAAACTAGAATCCCGCTATTTTGAGCGTCTCTGAATATGCTCCTTATAAATCCGGGAGAAATAATACCGTTGTCGGTATCATCTTATGGAGGGGACAGGCCTGTTTTTCCGTTTCTGTTCATCATGTATTTTCTCATTTTGTTTGCCATGTTCCGATATATCTCGGAATGAATTGTCTGGCAAAAAAAGAATATAAGTTTCCAATAGTCAAACAGTTGGTCGGGATGTGGCAACAATGTGACCTATTGCAGTTTGTATGCAGGGCAATCGGTGTGGAATGCGGTATTTTTCCTGTTTGATGAAACAATGAACCGGGGATTCAAACAGTTACTGTTCTATTGACTTGAATATTTACTGACTTAATGTCGTATTGTCGTACTGTAGTAAATATTCATGTCTGTGAATCATTGAAGGAACACTTCTTTGCTTCCTTATCTAATCAATGGCTTGGAAAAGTGATGAAGTAAGGTTACATGGAAATAAACCATTCCTTATCCATTGCTATGGACCTTTATTGAATCAGGTTCATAGATCTTTTATTCTGTAATTCATTATCGAATGGAGTCCCTGAATATAGGGATATTTGAAGAAAAGGATATGAAAGTGGCCTCATAACTAAGATAATCAGCGCCACATGCTGCCAGTTAGGCGGAAACCATTGCCTTTCAGAATATATGGCTTTTCTTTGTCGCAAACAACGAAAAAAGAATAAATATCAATCAACAAAAAAGGAAACGATATGGAATTTGTAGGAATAGAAAAACAACTGTTTGAAGAATTGGTGCGTAAGTTTGAATACTTTGAACATCGGGTCATGGAAATTTGCAACTGGGAGAACGACAGGACGTTGCACAAGTGGATGGACAATCAGGACGTATGCCGGTATCTGAACATCTCGCCCCGTACCCTGCAGACACTCCGTGATAACGGTACCCTGCCTTTTTCTCAAATCAATCACAAGATATTCTATAAGCCGGAAGATGTGCAGGGTATCGTCAAGAAAGTTGAGGACAGAAGAAAAGAGGCTATTTACAGAGGACGTAACATATAACAGTTAAACAATAACCACTAAATCCATAATAACATGAGTGAACTGAGAACAGACAGCAGAGAATGGGTACACCGTATCATGGGAAGTCTTGACCGTATGCTGGTCGGGATCGAGAATCTGGCGGTCGGAAACCGTCCCGTGCTGGGCGGCGAACGCTACCTGACCGACAAGGAAGTGTCGGCACAATTAAAACTGAGCAGACGCACGCTTCAGGATTATCGTAATGAAGGGAGAATATCCTATTACCAGTTGGGAGGTAAAATCCTTTATCGGGAAAGTGATATTGAGAAAATGCTTCAGGAGAATTATCGGGAAGCATATATGAGTGGTAAATAACGTGAGTTCGAAACAAGAATAAATATATTTCACTGACAATTAGTTATATAGCGATAAAAGTGTTAAGTTTATAGTGCTCAGTTATAACATTTAAACGATTATCACTATGTTCTCAAAGTTTAAGTTACAGAGATTCATTGTATGGCCGATAATTTTTACAAGGAATTTACATTACAGCAGGAGAAATATATGATTGAGGATAAGAAGGCCAGACATCATAACAAGCCCAACTGTATGAGTGATGCTGAGATTATGGTTATTCTTATCCTGTTTCACTCCGGTGGTTCCGTTATTACAAGGAGTATGTCTGCAAACATCTAAAAACACTTTTTCCCACATCTGGTGTATACAACAGTTTTGTAAAGCTGAAAAATGAAGTATTGCTTCTGACTATTTTCACCCAAAAAGTACTGCTGAGAACCTGTACTGGCATCAGTTTTGTAGACTCCACTCCTTTGTGTGTCTGCCGTAACCAAAGAATCCTTATTTATAAGACATTTGAAGAGTTTGCCGAACGTAGAAAATGTTCCATAAGATAGTTCTTCGGGTTTAAGTTACATCTGATAATCAATGATAAGAGGGAGATCCTTAATTTCATGTTACGTTTGGAAACATGGATGATCGGGAACCGTTGAAGTAGGGAAAGTTCCTGGAGAATATCAAAGGAAAGCTATGTGCAGACAAAGGATATATTATTCAGGCTATGTTTGAGAATTTTTTCCTTAATGGTATACAGTTTATCACAAAAGTTAAAAGCAGCATGAAGAATTCACTGATTGGTATTGCCGACAAGATTTTGCTAAGAAAAAGGATCTTAATTGAAACGGTCAAAGATGAACTGAAAACATTGCGCAGATTGAACATTCCAGACACTGTTCATTCAATAACTTTATAGCCAACTCTTTGTCGGCTATCTCAGCATACTGTTTTTTTGAGAAGAAGCCCGCCATTGACGTAAACTTTGTCAATGACGAACAACTTTCTATTTTTTGATCTTATCCACGACTAACTTATTAATAAGTTCCACCACCAGGATGTCCTGAAATACCTACCCATTGTATTCGCGCGTCTGGAAACGGAGGACGCCATGCACCAGCTCGCCCGCATAGAATTTGTACGAAGCCAGCTGCCCCAGCATAGCTGTCACGTACGTGTCTTCGTACTTGCCGCCTATCTCTTTCAACACGATGTTGACTTCATCACCTGTTTACTTTCGACCTTTTAGCTCTGCACGGAGAAGGATTCACCCTGTGTCACGACTTTCATTAAATTCTTCATGTCATACTGCCACGACGGGGATGGTTTTTCCATCTTGATAGAGGCAAAGATAAAGTTATATTTTCATTAAAAACAAAGTCAAATCATATAAAATATAACTGAAAAACATTATCTTTGCATCGTGAAAACGTAACGTATAAATATCATGACTCTCAATCAGATTATCGGCAAGAACCTTGCCAGCTATCGTCAACACTTTGGCTACTCCCAACAAGAGATCAGTCAATATTTAGGTATCAGCCAACCGGCTTATGTAAAATACGAAAGTGGAGACACTGATGTGTCTATGGAAGCGATTGAAAAACTGGCAACGCTTTACAATGTGGAAGAATACGACTTGATGGAAGAAAATGCCGAACTAACACAGGCCAACGTAGCGTGCGCATACCGCAAAAACGGAGCCATAAACGACCTGGAGCAGATAGCCCAATTTCAGAAGATTGTTAAGAACTATATCCAAATGTGCAATGAGCTTGAGAAGTAAAAACGAATTGGAGTGCTTGGCTACACGCCTGCGCGAAGAAATGCATGTCACGACGAAAGACCCAGTACGCATACATCAGATTTTGAAAGAGAAGAACATCTTGGCCTGGTTTCGGAAGTTAGATGACAACTTTTCGGGCATGGCTATCCGTATCCAGTCTGGTCAAGTAAGTAGAGGCAGCCGATACTTCATGCTGATCAATACAGCCCAGTCCTATGCCAAACAAAGGTTCACCGCCTGCCATGAGCTATACCACCTGCTCTATCAAGAACAGTTTACCGTATCGCAAAACAATGCAGGATTGTTCAATAAAAAAGAAACAGAAGAATACAATGCCGACCTTTTTGCTTCCTACCTGCTGTTGCCCGAAATGGGGTTGAAGGAATTGACTCCGGATAAAGAACAAGGTCGGAATAAAATATCACTCGCCACTCTGCTGAAAATAGAGCAAAATTTCGGATGCTCGCGTAGCGCACTGCTCATGCGTCTGAAGGGTTTGGGATGGATTTCCGACGAGGCATTTGTTCGCTACCAAAAAGATGTCCGAAAATCAGCCGTTGAATATGGTTACAGCACCAGACTCTACGAATCGACCTGCCAAACAGAGCTGGTTGGAGACTACAACCTGAAAGCACGGGCTCTGTATGACGCAGGACGTATTTCGCAGGCAAAATATTTCTCATTACTGGCCGACATGGGCCTTAACTTTTCACAAGAACTAAGTGATGGCGAAGAATAAGGTCATATTTGTAGACGCGGATGTCATTTCGCATTTCATTGCTACTGGTCATATTGACACGCTGACAATGATTCTCGCTCCCCATGCCGTCTATGTGGTGGACTATGTATACAAAGAAGCCACTTGGCATCCTACCGATCCCCAGCGCAAAGAAAAAGTAGACGCCTGGATGACCAATTGCAAAGTTACGCTCATAGGCTTTCCTTATATGAACGACAATATCAAGAAGGAATTCTTCCGTCTGAAAAAAGAAAATCCGATCTTGGGGAAAGGCGAAAGGGCCTGCATGTCGATGGCCCGTTTCGGACATGAAGTGGTGGCCAGCAGCAATTTCAGGGATGTTGCCGACTATTGTGACTCATTTGGCATTGAGTACATCGGCACCTTAGATATTCTCACCATTGCGCTGAATAAAGGTATCTACACACAAGAAGACTGCAATAAATTCATCACCGACGCCATCAGTCTGAACAAGGCCCGGTTTCCTGTCAGAGACATCACTAACTACACACCGACACGTGACCTGAGCGATTTTTGACACCCGTCCATCACTTCTGAAGCTTCATCCCCCCTTATACAAGCCGTCGTATGCAATGCGAATAAAGCACCATTAATCATTGACCATTAACCACTATTCCAGTGGACAAGAAAACTATTTGAAAAGCCATCATCCAGACGCTGGTCACCATCCTGAACGCCATCGGAACCTCGCTGGGCGTCACTAACTCTATGTAGAGGTTTAGAACGATAAACGGAGAACGGTTAGCGGTGAGTATTAACTAACCTCTAACCCCCAACCGTTAAACAAGTACCCGTCACTGCAGAAATGAGAGGCGGGTGATTTGGTTAAAACAAACAGATTTTCATGTATTTTACTATTTAACATGATTTCAATATAAGAATAAATATATTCATTTGATTATTAAGAATATAACGATAAAAGTATTAAATTTATAGTACTCAGTTATAACATTTAAACGATTATCACTATTTTCTCATCCTGTGGTTTCCACTGTTTCAAGCATTATTACAAGGAATATGTTTGCAAACATCTGAAACACCTTTTCCCATGTCTGGTGTCCTACAAACACTTTGTGAAACTGAAGAAGGAGGTATTGTTTCCTTTGACCATCTTCATTCAAAAGTATTGCAGAGAACTTGTACCGGCTCAGTTTTGTAGACTCCACTCCTTTGCGTGTCTGTCGTAAGCAAAGAATCCTTATTCATAAGACATTTGAAGAGTTTGCCGAGCGTGGAAAATATTCTATGGGATGGTTCTTCGGATTCAAGCTGTAGCTGATAATCAATGACAAGGTGTAAATTCTCAATTTCATGTTCACGCCTAGAAACGTGGATGACTAGGAACCGCAAGTTTCTGGAAGACATCAAAGGAAAATTGTGCACAGAAAAGGAATATATTGGCTAGGCTTCGTTTGAGAATCTTTTCCTAACAACATGTAGCTTAAAAGCAATATGAAGAACTCACTTATGAGTATTGCCGACAAGATTCTGTTCAGAAAAATAGTCTTGATTAAAACGGTCAATGGCGAGTTGAAGAACATTGCACAGATAGAATACTCCAGACATCGTTCATTCAATAACTTTATAGCCAACTCTTTGTCGACTATCGCAGCATACTGCTTTTTGAGATGAAGCCTGCCATTGACGTAAACTTTGTCAATGACGGACAACTTTCTATTACCTAATTTTATTTCGAACTCACGTTAAATAAAAGAAAGGCTGTGTACGGTTTGGATGAACCGATGTCACACAGCCTTTATGCTTGTATGATGAACTATTATACATCTTCAGGCAAGCGGTTTATTAACCGAAAAATTTGCGCTTATTAACCGCATGAAATAGTGAAATCAATATTTATCAGCATTTTAGATATGACTTATGATTTCCATTCACCATGCAGATAACCATTGACTTTTCAGATTTGAACAGTCTGCTTATTATATGCTCACGTAATTGTTGGGCCGGATAAGTATTAATCTGAAAGGCAAGCGCAAATATCATTTCGAGGTTATAGACTACCTGATACCCCTCTTTTAACGGAATACGTTGTTCTGCGGTGAATGGTTGCAATATCTCAAGTTTATATATTCTTCTTTTCGCTGCTCGTAAGGTCGGTGCAACCACATTGAACAAGCCGACGAGTTCGGCTTCGTCCATACGAATCTTATCAGGATGGACAGCAGGAATAACAATCCTGCCATCCTCCGTTATATGGATAATTTCTCTTTTCATAAGCTACAGACAATTTGAAAGTACATCCCTTACATTATTCATATCTTTCAGAATAGAACTGTCGAGTACCCTTGCATAGTGCTGCGTCATCTTGATATTGGAGTGACCGAGCATTTTGGCTACATTCTCAATGCTTACCCCATTGGCCAAACAGACAGATGTGGCGTATGAGTGACGGGCGGTGTGGGTAGTCAGGTTCTTCTTTATCAGGCATAGGTCGGCAATCTCTTTCAGGTAGCTGTTCATCTTCTGATTGCAGGGGACAGGCAGCAATACTCCTTTCTTTTTGCAGGCAGGATAATCTGCATATTTTCTTAGGATTTCCAAAGGAATATCCAGCAGCGGAATATTGCACATGTTCTTTGTTTTCTGACGTGGCTTCCTGATCCACAGGTTTCCGTTATTGTCTTTTACGATATGCTCAGGGGAAAGTTGTTGCACGTCGATGAAAGCCAGACCGGTAAAGGCGGCGAAAATAAAAACATCACGGACTACGGTGATTCGCTCCAGAGAAAATTCCTTGTGGTAGATGGTCAGCAGTTCATCCATAGTAAGAAACTCACGGATTACTTCTTTTTCGTGGAACTTGATACCGATAAACGGGTCTTTGGATATCCATTCATTGGCCAGTGCCAGATTGGTAATTTTCTTCAGACATTTCATATAACGGATAACGGTATTCTGCTGACATTCCTTTTCTGTCTTCAAATAAAATTCAAAGGCACGTACCAGTTCACCGTTGACTTCCGCCAGCGGCAGATCATCCTTTCCGTACTTCTGTCTGATAAGTTCGGCAAGATAGCGCTTGCAGCTTTCATAACGGCGAACGGTAATCAGGGCGTAGTCTTTACCGACCAGGGCACGGCATTGGTCATTGTGCTCCTGCATGGTACCGATGAGCGTGCGTACCGCTTCCGGTTCTTTGTCCTGTCCGAAAAATATTTCCTGTAACAGACGCGCTGTTATAGGCTGGTTCTGTTCTTCCAGTTCACAAAAAATCTGATGTAACTTGATTCTCGCATTTTCGATATAGGCATTCAGATCACATGATTTGCGGCTTTTGCCTCTGGCGGATTCCTTAGCCTGACTCCAGAGAGACGGGTCAATGCTTTTGCGGATGTTGTTTTCAACTCGCGTACCATCTACAGTGATACGCATACAAACGGATGCTTCTCCGTTTTTCAGCAGCTTGGTCTTCTTCAAGAAGAAAAGCACATTGAATGAACTTCTTTTCATTTTTCCTACAGTTTTTAGTTTGGACAAAAGTAGGAAACCGACCACGTTTTCTTGATACGCAAAGCATTGCAAATCAGTGAGAAAGACTCTAATTCGGTGGAGATTTTTGCTCCACCTTTTATCTCCACCTTTTGCTCCACCTCAAACGGTAATATTTTGCCGTTTTTTGCGTGCCGGGGGAAAACAAAAAATCCCGATTTCGCTTGGAAATCAGGATTTTACTGTCTTTTGCTTTTCTTCAAAGTGGTGCCACCAGGAATCGAACCGGGGACACAAGGATTTTCAGTCCTTTGCTCTACCAACTGAGCTATGGCAC
>ENA-UERY01000999-UERY01000999.1-human-gut-metagenome-genome-assembly--contig:-NODE-999-length-19795-cov-3.396085_pt1 | contig 19795 bp, 17 predicted proteins | sample MGYA00242989_ERZ507990 | MGnify/ENA primary metagenome ERZ507990 (study PRJEB26167, sample SAMN06115529) | human gut metagenome | host: Homo sapiens | place: China:Fujian | collected 2015-08-26...
AAGGCCCAGCCATCCAGATGGGATGGAAAGACCGTTGGGACGTATTGCAATGGATGAACATTGCCAATGAGATTTTCGGAGATAGTACACAAATGGTTGTACACGGCATTTCAATGGGAGGTGCGACAACCATGATGGTGTCCGGTGAGGAACAGAAACCATTTGTTAAATGCTTTGTGGAAGATTGCGGCTACACCAGTGTATGGGACGAATTCTCACATGAGCTTAAAGCTAGTTTCCACCTTCCCCCTTTTCCACTCATGTATACCACAAGCTGGCTTTGAGAAGAAATATGGATGGAATTTTAAAGAGGCTTCCTCACTGAAACAAGTAGCCAAATCACAGCTTCCGATGCTGTTTATTCACGGGGATAAAGACACGTATGTGCCTACCTGGATGGTATATTCGCTCTACGAAGCCAAACCGGGACCCAAAGAACTATGGATTGTTCCAGGAGCGGCTCATGCAGTTTCATACAAAGAGAATAAACAGGAATACACCGACCGAGTCCGTGCATTCGTCGGGCGATACATTCATTAAACCTATTATAACAAGGAGTTTTAGATTCATAACAGAAAAAGTTTCTATATTTGCAAACGTAAAATAATCGTTATGAAATCAATATTGACTTTTATACTAGCTACTTTTCTTCTGTTCCCACTACAAGCTCAAGAGAAAGTATACACGGTGGACAACCTCCCAAAAGTTCACCTGCAAAACAAAATGCAATATGTTTGCAACCCGGCCGGCATACTTTCACAGGCAGCTTGTGACAGTATAGACTCCATGCTTTATGCCTTGGAACAACAAACAGGAATTGAAACGGTGGTTGCCGTAGTTCCATCAATCGGAGAAGAAGATTGTTTCAACGTCTGCCATCAGTTACTTAATAATTGGGGTGTAGGGAAGAAAGATAAAAATAACGGATTGGTTATTTTGTTGGTTACAGATCAACGTTGTATCCAGTTTTATACCGGTTATGGTTTGGAAGGAGTGCTCCCCGATGCGATCTGTAAAAGGATTCAAACCAGATATATGATTCCTTACCTGAAAGACGGCAACTGGGATGCGGGTATGGTGGCAGGCGTACGTGCCGTATGCGCCCGCCTTGACGGCAGTATGGTAAACGATTCGGATGAGGATGGAGGTGACTCCCCGATAGGATTGATTCTGTCTGTTGTCGGTTTCTTTGCCATCGCCATCGCGGCGGGAATATTGAAGACACGTGCCGCAAGCAAATGCCCGCAATGCGGTCAGCATAAGCTACAACGGAGTAATAGCGTACTCGTTTCACGCCATAACGGAGTACGGACGGAAGATGTCACTTATACATGCCGTAACTGCGGACATAAGGTAGTACGCCGTCAGCAATCCTACGATGAGAATTACCGGGGCGGCGGTGGCGGTGGTCCTGTCATTTTCGGCGGTGGCTTCGGAAGAGGCAGTTTCGGGGGTGGCGGCGGTTTTAGCGGCGGCAGCTTCGGCGGAGGTATGGGCGGTGGCGGCGGAGCCGGTTCACGGTTCTGACCGGTACGGCCGAATGTCCTTTTGTAATAAAAGAATTGAGATTATATCATTAATAATAAAAAAAAGTATGAAGAAATCAACCATTATCATCATTGTTGTTATAGCCCTTCTCGCCATTTGGGGTGTTACCGGTTATAACGGACTTGTCACTATGGACGAAAATGTCAGCGGACAATGGTCGAACGTCGAAACACAATATCAACGCCGTGCCGACCTGATTCCGAATCTTGTAAATACAGTCAAAGGATATGCCTCTCACGAGAAAGAAACACTGGAAAGTGTAGTAGAGGCCCGCAGCAAAGCTACCCAAATGACCGTAGACGCCAATGACCTGACACCGGAAAAGCTGGCTGAATATCAAAAAGCTCAGGGTGCGGTCACTTCCGCTCTCGGCAAGCTGCTTGCCATTACCGAAAATTATCCCGACCTGAAAGCCAACCAAAACTTTCTGGAACTGCAAGCCCAGCTGGAAGGCACGGAAAACCGCATCAACGTAGCACGTACCAACTTCAACAACGCAGCGAAAAACTTTAATACAGCCATTCGCCGTTTCCCGAAAAACATCCTTGCCGGTCTTTTCGGCTTTGAGAAACGCGCTTATTTTGAAGCGGCCGAAGGTAGTGACCAAGCTCCTAAAGTAGAGTTTTAACACTTTATATTTTTTATACAAAGCTAAGGCTATAAGCGAAATAATCACTACTTTTGCGCTCAATTGAACAAACTTATTATCTCATGAGTAATCAACGATATATGATGAGAGGCGTCAGCGCGTCCAAAGAAGATGTGCACAACGCCATCAAAAACATCGACAAAGGTATCTTCCCGCAGGCTTTCTGCAAAATCATCCCTGATATTCTGGGCGGTGATCCTGAGTACTGTAACATCATGCACGCCGACGGTGCAGGAACCAAATCCAGTCTGGCATACATGTACTGGAAAGAAACAGGTGATCTCTCCGTTTGGAAAGGTATCGCACAGGATGCGCTGATAATGAATATCGACGACCTGCTTTGCGTAGGCGCAGTAAACAATATCCTGGTATCAAGTACTATCGGACGCAATAAGCTGCTTATTCCGGGGGAAGTGATTTCCGCCATCATCAACGGAACGGACGAACTGCTTGCCGAACTCCGCGAAATGGGTGTGGGCGTATATGCTACCGGCGGTGAGACTGCCGACGTCGGCGATCTGGTACGCACCATTATCGTAGACTCTACGGTAACTTGCCGCATGAAACGTTCGGATGTCATTGACAATGCCAATATCCGTCCGGGAGATGTGATTGTAGGTCTGTCCTCTTGCGGACAAGCCACTTATGAGAAAGAGTATAACGGCGGTATGGGCAGCAACGGGCTCACCAGTGCCCGCCACGATGTATTCTCCAAATACCTGGCAGAGAAATATCCGGAAAGCTACGACAAAGCCGTACCCGATGAACTGGTTTACAGCGGAAAGCTGAAGCTGACAGACAACGTGGAAGGCAGTCCGTTGGATGCCGGCAAACTGGTACTCTCTCCCACCCGTACGTACGCACCGGTAGTTAAGAAATTACTCGACGCGCTCCGTCCCGAAATTCACGGTATGGTACACTGCTCCGGCGGCGCTCAAACCAAAGTTCTGCACTTTGTAGGCGACAATTGCCGCGTTATCAAAGACAACCTTTTCCCTGTTCCGCCATTGTTCAGGACTATCAAGGAACAAAGCGATACGGACTGGAGCGAAATGTACAAGGTATTCAATATGGGACACCGTCTTGAGGTATATCTTTCTCCCGAACATGCGGAAGAAGTGATCGCCATCAGCAAAAGCTTCAATATTGATGCACAGATTGTAGGACGTATCGAAGAGAGCGATAAGAAAGAGTTGATTATCAAGAGTGAATTCGGAGAGTTCAAATACTAATCCCGGCTTATCATCTCATCATAACATTACCACTTGAATTAAATGGCAGATAACAATACCATACTTGAGAAACTGGAAGGCCTCGTTGCCCGCTTCGAAGAAGTATCCACACTGATAACCGACCCGGCAGTGATTGCCGACCAGAAGCGCTATGTCAAGCTTACCAAAGAATACAAAGAATTGGGTGACTTGATGAATGCCCGCAAGGAATACATGCAGGTGCTGAGCGGCATTGAGGAAGCGAAAGAAATCATCGCCAACGAAACCGATGCCGAGATGCGTGAAATGGCCCGTGAAGAACTTGATGCCTGCCAAGCACGCCAACCGGAGTTGGAAGAAGAGATAAAGCTACTGCTTGTGCCTGCCGACCCGCAGGATAGCCGTAACGCAATACTTGAAATCCGTGGCGGCGCAGGTGGAGACGAAGCCGCCATCTTTGCCGGCGACCTCTTCCGTATGTACACCAAGTATTGCGAGACAAAAGGCTGGAAACTGGATATATCCAGCGCCAACGAAGGCGTAGCCGGCGGTTTCAAGGAAATCATCTGCTCCGTAACGGGTGATAATGTATATGGCACGCTGAAATATGAATCGGGCGTACATCGCGTACAGCGTGTGCCTGCCACCGAAACGCAAGGACGTGTGCACACATCCGCCGCATCCGTGGCCGTACTGCCCGAAGCCGAAGAATTCGATGTAGTCATCAACGAGGGAGAAATCAAATGGGATACCTTCCGAAGCGGTGGTGCGGGCGGTCAGAACGTGAATAAGGTGGAATCCGGCGTACGCTTACGCTACAACTGGAAAAATCCGAATACCGGCGTCGTAGAGGAAATCCTCATCGAATGTACCGAAACGCGCGACCAACCGAAGAACAAAGAACGAGCCCTATCCCGCCTGCGTACCTTTATATACGACAAGGAACACCAGAAATACATCGACGATATCGCATCCAAACGCAAAACCATGGTTTCCACCGGTGACCGTTCGGCAAAGATACGTACTTACAACTATCCGCAAGGACGTATCACCGACCACCGTATCAACTATACCATCTATAACCTCGCCGCTTTTATGGACGGCGATATTCAGGACTGCATCGATCATCTGATTGTTGCCGAAAATGCGGAGAGACTGAAAGAAAGCGAATTGTAGTTATGAAAGGGCTATCAGTAGAGAAAGCGTTTCACACGGCTACCGAGGCGTTTCAGAATTGTTTGAAACGCTTTCCGGTTACGGTAACCTTTATCTTTGTATTCACGGCCTACCTCATCTATCTGACGTACACAGACTGGAAAGGCGAAGACCGGTTACTGTTCATCATCGGCTACTATCTGTCGGTAGGTATCCTGCTTTCGCTCACGCTCCATCTGTGGAACGAGGAAGTAAAAAGCCGCCTGTTGAAAACAGGCATAAACCTCGCCGCACACGCTTTACTTATAGCCGATGCTTTCCTGCTCTATCATTATCTCACCACAGAAAGCTCCTGGATTGAAATCGGCATCGCCCATGCGGCGGCCATTCTTGCCGTAGGACTCTCCACTTTCTTCCTTTCGTTCCTGCGTGAGAAGAATGACATCGCCAGCTGGAACTTTGCGCTGAACACTGTTTCGGCATATATCGTTACACAGGTGATAGGTCTTATCTTGTGTGCAGGCATCAGCTTGCTGCTGTTCTCCTTGCACCAGCTGTTCGATATTCATATCAGCGGAAAGTGCTACGCTTATATCTACTACCTGTGTAATGTATCGCTCGGTTTAATGCTATTCCTCGGATTGTTGCCGCAGGGAAACGACAAGCATAACCGGGAGCCGCATTCATCGGAATTCCTGAATGGTATTCTGCACTATCTGTTCCTTCCTCTTACGGCCGGTTATCTGATAGTGCTATATATCTATGCCACCCGTATCCTTATCAGTTGGGAGCTGCCCATAGGTTGGGTATCATGGCTTATCGTAGCACTGATGACGGTATGTATCGCCGTCCAATTCGGGCTATACCCCACACGTTTTAAAGAAGGCAAGCGATTTGACAACTGGATTGCACGCTGGATGCCTGTACTGATACTGCCATTGTTGCTGTTGATGACAATAGGCATCATACGCCGGTTCAACGATTACGGCATCACCATCAACCGGCTCTATCTCGCTACGCTTAACGGCTGGTTCTATATTGTCTGCATCGGATTGTTCGTCATAAAAGCGCGGCGTATCAACTGGATACCCATTTCGTTTGCCGGTATCTTTTTGCTGACATCGGCATTGCCCGTCAATTATGCCGGCATTACAAAGAATACGATTCTTAAAGAGATAAAGGCCGAGATGCAACGCAGTTGCCGGGCGGATACTCCCCTCTCATTAGAGCAATATAAGGAGTGGATTTACTCGTTGCCGGAAAAGCAGGCGATACAGATAAACGGTAAATTCAGATATCTGAGCAACTGGTTCGGTACGGAGAGCGTTACCCACCTGATAGACAAGGATGTGACATATAACCTCTATTCTGTGACAGCGGATATTAATACAGAGACGATAGCCACCGCCACCGATAGCGGCAGAGTTACTTATAGCGGCGAAATCGACAGCCAAACAATCATCAAGATTCCCGCAGGCTATACCCGATTTATCGCCATTCCCGACGCCGGTCTGTCCGGCCACCGTTTCACCATTCCCCGCCAATACCTCGGGAACGGGACATTACCCGTTTCACTCGATACCCAGACGGGCAATCTGCACGATAGCGTATACATCGAACTCAGTACATTGGAAATGCTGGAAAAAAGCAGCAAGCACGGACATATACCGCCTACCTCTTTCCGGTGTAACTCTCCCAAAAACCTGTTCATGCTGACTGCATTCGATATTCATTATGAAAAAAGCAGTGACGAAGATGTAAGAATGAGCATCAAGGGATATTTATTTAAAAAGTAAAACCATTAAACCAACAATTTGCGATATGAACAAACAACAACTCTTTGAGAATATAAAACGCAAGAAATCATTTCTCTGCGTAGGTTTGGACACGGATGTTAAGAAAATCCCGGAACACCTGTTGAAAGAAGAAGACCCTATCTTCGCCTTCAACAAAGCAATTATCGATGCAACAGCCGACCTGTGTATCGCCTACAAACCGAATCTCGCCTTCTATGAGAGCATGGGAGTAAAAGGCTGGATTGCCTTTGAAAAGACCGTAAACTACATCAAGCAGAACTACCCGGACCAGTTCATCATAGCCGATGCCAAGCGCGGCGACATCGGCAATACCTCTGCCATGTACGCACGTACATTCTTTGAAGAACTGGACATAGACTCGGTAACCGTAGCTCCCTACATGGGTGAAGACAGTGTTACCCCGTTCCTCACCTACGAGAATAAATGGGTTATCCTGCTTGCATTGACCAGCAACAAAGGTTCGCATGACTTCCAGCTGACGGAAGACAAGAACGGAGAACGCCTCTTCGAGAAAGTTTTGCGCAAGTCACAGGAATGGGCAAGCGATGAGCAAATGATGTATGTAGTGGGCGCCACCCAAGGACGCGCTTTTGAGGATATCCGCAAGATTGTTCCCAATCACTTCCTCTTAGTACCCGGCGTAGGCGCACAAGGCGGTTCATTGGAAGAAGTCTGCAAATACGGTATGAACAACACTTGCGGATTGATTGTAAATTCCAGCCGCGGTATCATCTACGTAGATAAGACTGAGAATTTTGCAGCTGCTTCACGCAAAGCCGCACAGGAAGTACAGGCACAAATGGCAGAGCAGTTGAAAGCGATACTCTGATAGAAGAACAATCTGCATTATAGCAACATCAGGCAGAGCCGGACAGACAATTTTCATGCTGCCGGCTCTGCCTGTTTTATATATCCTCAGAAACAACACTTGCATAACCATTACCGACACTAAAATAATTTAATAACTTAGATACATCTTTTTCTCCAAAAAGCAAACCATTTGTCACCACAATATAATATTTTAATATAAATATTGCAATAATAAATATTTTTTCATAGCTTTGTGAAATAATAATATATTATAAATCCATTTATGAAAAGAAGAGTAAAAATAGGTGTAAAGGATATTATGACCTACATGCTTGTGCTTTTTTGCTTAGGAAATGCTCTTCCAGCCAAATCACAAAGCAATTACAGAGTAAAACTTACAGGTACCGTTTATGAGTACGATCACAACAACAAGCGTTTGCCCTTAGGATTTGCCACTGTGTCCATTCCTGAAATTGCATTAGGAACAACCTCTAATGAGAATGGCAGGTACATACTGGAAAACGTTCCTATTGGTAAGCTACGTATGCAAATTCAATATTTAGGCAAAGTATCTATCGACACTTTAATCAACCTAAATAAGGACTTGGTTCTTAATTTTACAATGAAGAATGAAGATTTTAAGCTAAAAGAAGTAACAGTAACTGCCACCAACAGTCGTTCGGGTAAATCCACATCCTCCCACATTTCCCGCTCTGCGATGGATCATATGCAAGCTACCAGCTTATATGATGTAATGTCATTGATGCCTGGTGGAGTTTCACAGAATCAGGATATGAGTTCAGCACAACAAATTAATATTCGCCAAGTTTCCAGTTCCAGCGGTCCGGAATCTCCCATGAATGCTATCCGTGATGGAGCCCCTATCTCCAATAATGCCAATTTATCAGCAATGAATCCCACCGTATTAAGTGGAACAGAGACTCCTGCATCATTGGCCGGTGGTGCTTCACCCGCCGGTGGAACCGACGTTCGCAGCATTTCTACAGAAAACATTGAATCTATACAAATTGTCCGCGGTATTCCTTCTGTTGAATATGGTGATCTAACTTCAGGAGCAGTAATTATAAATACAAAGGCTGGTCGTGAGCCATTACGTATCAAAGCAAAGGCAAATCCTAACATCTATCAGGTATCTATGGGAACCGGTTTTGAATTAGGGAAAAAGAAAGGCGCTTTAAACGTAAGTGCAGATTATGCTTATAACACAAATAACCCAATATCCAGTTACCAGCACTATCAACGTGCTACTACAAAGTTGCTTTATTCAAATATATTATTTAACAATAAGTTACGTACCAATTCCAGTTTTGATTTTATTTATGGCAAAGACCAACGTAAACGCAATCCCGATGATGAACAAACTAAAACCGCTTCAGAAGGTCGTGATGTAGGCTTTACATTGAATACCAATGGTACATGGAATATAAATAAAGGTTGGTTAAAAACACTGCGTTATGTGTTGTCAGGTACGTATATGGATAAAGACAGTTATTATGAAACCGTATACAGTTCCGCCACATCCCCTTATTCCATGACCACTACAAACGGTACAATACTTAGCAATCTTGCAGGCCAGCACATCTATGATGCGAATGGTAATCAAATTACTAATTTTGGACCGGAAGACATAAATCATTATGCTGTTTATCTACCAAGCAGCTATTTGGGACACTATGAGATCGATAGTCGTGAAGTTAATTTGTTTGCTAAAGTGACGAGTTCTCTATTCAAGGCGAGCGGTCATGTAAACAACCGCATCTTGATTGGTGCGGATTTCCGGAGTGACGGTAACGTTGGTAAAGGAAAAACTTATGACCCAAGTACTCCTCCTTATCGTAGTCAATACGGTCATAATTCATCTTTCCGTCCACGTAACTATAAGGATATTCCTTTCATTAACCAATTTGGTGCATATGTGGAAGATAATTTCAAATGGTCCATAAGCGGTACGCATGATTTGAACATTCAGGCTGGTGTGCGTTATGATCATACCTCAGTAGTAGGAGGCATTTTCTCGCCACGTGTAAATGCATCCATTGATTTGATTCCGAATCTATTAAGTCTTCAGGGAGGTTACGGTATTGCTGCAAAGATGCCTTCTCTTCTCTATTTATATCCAGAAAATGCATATTTTGAATATATCAATATAAATGAGCTTACCAATGAAAATATTCCGGAAAGCCAGCGCTTGTTTATGACTACCACAGAAGTTCGGCAAGTAGATAACTCAGATTTGAAGATTGCCCAAAATCATAAAGCAGAAGTCGGTTTTAATTTACGACTGGGTTAAACAAACCTGAATGTAATAGCCTATAAAGTACGCCTGAAGGATGGTTATGTAATGAGCCAAACCTTCAACACCTTCAATACATTTATCTACAATGAATACCAGCGCACAGAAAACGGGATAGAGCTTAGTAGTAGCCTACCGGTATTGTCTACTTATGCAAAACCAACTAATAATTTAAATATAGAAACTAAAGGTTTAGAATTTGATTTGAATATCGGACGTATTGATGCTATCCGTACGGCCTTCCAAATAAATGGCTCATGGATGCGTACTAAGAGTTGGCGTCAGGGTTATAGCTTCTATGACAATAGCGAAGATGCTGCTTCAGCCCGTAAACCGGTGGCCATTTATTCTCAAGAAGGCAATGCAAGTTACAAACAACAATTTGTAACGACTTTACGTGCCACTCACAATATCCCGCGTATCGGTTTTGTTGTTACGATGACAGCACAAGCTATTTGGCAGCAGTCTAATTGGAATACATTTGGAAACGATTCTATACCTGTGGGCTATTTAGCATTGGAAGATGCGTCTGTAAATATGTTTCCCAAGGGGAAATATACCACTACCCAGCAAGTAAAGGATGCAGGATATGGATATATGTTGAATAATGTAAGTCATAATAATGCTATAAAAGAATCATACAGTCCTTATTTTTGTTTTAACTTGAATGTAACTAAAGAAATTAGCAATATGCTACGTGTTTCTTTCTTTACCAACAATATGTTCAGAAGTTATCCGCGCAGAGAATCCAAACGTAATCCGGGTTCATATATTCAATTGAATAACCGATTTTTCTTTGGGCTGGAATTATCACTCACTTTATAATGTTTAGGAAGTTATGAAAAAATATTTAATATATTTGTTTACATTTTGCTGTTTCACATTTGTTGCACTAACTAATGTATGCTTGATTATCAATAAATTGCAAACCAATAATAAAGGTATAGGTAATGGTTTAGAAACCACCTATCTTCATCATTTTGCATGATTCCCAATCATTTCAAATAGCTCAATGCGAAGATAATATTATTTTAAGAATTAACCAAATTCTGATAATCAAAATCATACAAATCCGGTGAATTGCGGGCTATGGTTGCTCAAATTTATACTTCAATCCATATTCTTCCAGTTTATTATAGAGTGTTGTCCTGCCTATTCCAAGCAGTTCGGCAGCGACCTTCCGGTTCCCGTCAGCCTGCTTCAAAGCACGCAGAATCCGCTCTTTATCTTCTTCATCGTTGCGCAGTGCGAAGCTGACAGGTGAGTTAGGTTTTGTTACGGCAAGTTCCAGATGTTCTTTCGTGACAAGTCCTGTCTGTGCCTGCAACACCGCACCCATGATTTTCTGCCGAAGCTCACGGACGTTGCCCGGCCATGAATGGGTCAGCAATGTCTTCCGAGCTTCCCCGTCAAAGCCGATAACATTACATTCCAGTTCATTGTTCGCAATCTCACGAAAGAACTCCGCCAGCGGCATGATGTCCTCCTGACTATCACGCAGCGGCGGAACTGTTATCTCGAAGTCGTGCAGACGGTACAGCAAGTCCTGACGGAAACGCTTTTCATTGACCGCCTTTTCCAGATTCTCGTTGGTAGCAGCGATAATACGGACGTTGAAACTCTTGTCCGTTCTGTCACCCACCGGGCGGTATCTCCGTTCTTGTATGGCTCGAAGTAGCATCTGCTGTGTTTCCGGTGCGAGGTTGCCTACCTCATCCAAGAACAGCGTGCCGCCTTCGGCTTCATGGAAATAACCTTTCTTGGCACTGTCCGCACCGGTGAATGCGCCTTTGACATGTCCGAAGAATGCCGACGGCGCAAGCTCTTTGGTGAGTGAACCGCAGTCCACAGGCACGAACGGCTTGTCCGAACGTTTGCTTTTGTCATGCAGGTGGTGGGCGATATGCTCCTTGCCCGTGCCGTTCTCTCCGAAGATCAGCACACTCATATCGGTGGGGGCTACCAGCCTTATCCGGTGCATGATTTTCCGGAAGGCGGAACCGTCACGGGCAAACACTGGCATACGGCTTCGTCCGATATTCCGCTCTTTCAGTATGGTGCGGAGAAGAGGCACGAGTTTATCCTCCACGAGTTGTTTGGGTATGTAGTCCAGTGAGCCGAGTTTCATGCTTTCCACCGCCGTATGTACTTCAGCATAGTCGGTCATGATAATGAACGGCTGCGTCATGCCTTCCTTGCGCATCCAGCGCAACAGGTCGATTCCGTCACCATCAGGCAAACGCAAATCAGAAACTACTATATCATTGTCAGTAGCTTGTTGCAGATATTTCTTCGCTGTCGAGAGGTGGAAAGCCTGCACGGTACGGAATTTCTCCCGTGCCAGCAGGTTGCAAACAAACTCGCAATATACGATGTTGTCCTCCACCACGATTATTTTTGTTTTATCCATTGTTGTATTTCTTCATTTCTTCTTTTGCCATTTCAATAATCATTAAACCCATATCCGACACAGTATTTACGGCATTGTGTATTGCCTCCCAATCGGATGTGTTTTCGTTACGAAGCAATACGTAAAGTTTCTTCAACGGTTGGTCGGCACAAAGTATCTCCCAAGAACTGCGCAGGTGGTGAGTAAGTGCATCCAGTTCTTGAAGATCTTTACGCCGTTCTGCATCCTTGACTGCTTGCATTTCCTTTTCGGTTTCCGCTATCAGTTTATCCAGCATGACGGATTCATTGCCGTAGGATAGCAGAGAGGTGAAATCCGGCTTTTCATTCTGTTTGCCTTTTATGGCGCACTTGTCAGAAATCTCCATCAGTTCCGATATGGAGAACGGTTTGAGCAGGCATCCGGCAAATCCACGTTCTATAAGTTCCTCCTTGCTGCAACTGCTCGAAGCGGTTGTCACGACCACCGGAATGGTCCTTGAATTTCCCACGTTGGAAGCACGCAACAATTCCAATAACTCAAAGCCGTTTATATCCGGCATGTTCAGATCCGTAAGCAACAGACTGTATTCCTTTTTCCTTACCATTTCCATAAGTTCTGCCGCATCGTTGCAAGTGTCGCAGTGTATCCCTTCCTGTGCATACATTTCTTTCAGCATCAGAAGCAAAACTTCGTCATTATCGATAGCAATTACTTCATGGAATGTTCTGTTATGGTGAACTTGTGTTTTATTTATCTGTTCCGGCAGTTCCTCGGCTGTCTGCATGGGGATTTCCACCGTGAAACGGCTACCTTTGCCTTTATCGCTCTCCAGCCGGATTGTGCCACCGAGCATTGTCACAATACGCTGAACAATGGAAAGACCTAATCCGAAGCCATCCTTTGCGGCAGCGTTTGACAGACGTTCAAACGCCCCGAATACCCGCTGCTGTTCCTCTTCGGTCATACCTGTACCCGTATCTTCGACGATAAGTTTCAGCAGACCGTTATCATAATCTGCCCGCAAAGAAATACTGCCGTTCTCCGTGAACTTGATAGCGTTGGACAGCAGGTTGTTCCCGATTTGCAAGATGCGTTCCTTATCTGTACATACAAAGGCATCCTTGTGGCAATGTATTGTCAGAGTCAGTCCTTTGTTTATGGCGATTGGCATAAACTCCGTTTCGAGCGTATGTGTAATTGCGGAAATCCTACATGCGGAGAAATTAGGCTGTTCCTTGCCGTTGTCCAGCCGGAAAAAATTCAGCAGGGTGTTCAGCATTTCACGCATGCGGTCAGAAGATTCCTGAATGTTTCGGATATACGTCCCGGTTTTATCCGTATTGCAGTCTTTCCGCATCAGTCCGGCATAACCCGTTATTGCCGTCAGTGGAGAACGTAATTCATGGGTGATGGTATGAACGGCTTTTTTACGAGAGGCAATCAGTGCCTCGTTTTGTTTGATAGACTGTATCTGCTGTTCTATTAAATCCGCAGTTTCTCGTTTGTACCGTTTGATACGGGTGATATTTCGGTGGATGATTATGTAAGAGATTACCAATAACAACACAACGAATCCTGTCAAGCCACCTATCTGAATAAAAGAACTTTCACGCATGGCGGCTATTTCCGCTTCCCGTTTCTGTAAGTCTGCTTGAACCTTCTTGTCTATTTGAACTACCAGTCCTTGCAGTTGTCTGTTGAGTTCCGCATTTCGTGCAGCAAGACTGTCGGCGTGTTCCGACAAACGGCGGCTTTGTGCCTGTTGTTCAGCTATCATATTCCGATTAAGGGAACGCAGCATCGTAGTAGTCGCAGTTGGTTTCGCTTCTTCCTTTTTGCCAAAGATGCCTAAGAAACCCTTGCGCTTGGATTTCTTGGGCTGTTCCTGCACACTCTTCTGCACGATTACAGGTACTTGACTGGTTATCTTATCGTTGATGGCTTGTTGCTGTTCAAGTATCTGCACGATTTGGCACATCTGCCGTTCCTTGTCTTCGAGAAAATGGCGTACACTGTCTATGCGTTCTACCGGATAGATAGCTTTGAACCGACAAAGCATACTGTCCATTGTCATACGCCGAGCATGGTAAAGTCCTAAATCTTCATCATCCCATTCCAATATCGTTTCACCTAATAAAGAAAACTCTATCAAATGAATATGAATATTGTTTACCTCTTTTCGAAATTCATCGATTTCTCGGTTTTTGGCTTCCAGTCCCTCCATGTCTCGCCATTCGCCAAGCCATGTGTACATGATGCCGCCTACCAGCAAAGCTATTAGTAGATAGCCTATGGAAGTCAGCATACGGAAGTGTCTTGTTTCAGCGTTATGTCGATTCATGCGTTATTGCCATTGATTATTGATAATACAGCCCGTAGGTCTTTATAGGCTTACGGGCTGTATGGTCTTTGAAGCTCAGTCTAATAAAGATGCTATATCAAATTGGATTATAGAACATCCTCAATAGACAATTCAAAATTTCTTTCCGATATCATATATCTTTTGTAGATGTTCGGTATTTGAAATAGCCCCCTTCTCATTGACACTATTTACAAGATAATGGCCTCTGTTTTTCCATCCCCTATCTTGCGCAATGAGTTCAAAGGAACGCACTATACCGTCAAATACATGTGGGTCTTCCAACTCTCCACACGAAAGAAGCATACATTCCTTAATAGGCACATCTTTTTTACCTATGATGAAAGAATAAAACTTGTCTATGGCAGCTTTTATCTGGGTAGGAAACGAGTACCAATAAAGAGGGGTACAGAATATGATGACATCACTTTCTGCCATCAAAGATGCCAGTTCATTGAAATCATCATTAAAAATACAGGCTTTATTCTCCTTGCTAAAACAATTATCGCAAGCTCTGCATCCTTGAATATGTTTATGCGCAGTATTAAACTGCACAACACTGTTGCCCGCTTCGGATGCTCCTTTCGCAAAAGCGTCCGCCATAAGGTCGCTGTTACCTCCCCGTCGTGGGCTGCCGGTTAAAATCAAAATTCGTTTGCTCATATCCTTTACATTTATTCACCCATACGGAAATCTCCTACGTTGTCATGACTAAGAGTTATATCTTCGATGATGCTTGTGCATCCACCATGTTGCGGACACTGGCTGCTGATGCCGAGATATATTTGATCGGGATATTCATTACGATACAGACGCACCATATGCCACTCTTTTTTGTCTAATGAATAGTAGCTGGCGATAGTGCGAGTATCAGAAGATATTTTCATATAGACTGATTTTGCGTCTATCTTATCATGGTTATTGTCATCCGATGTACCTTGTGTTCGTACCGTTACGATGCGGTGGTTGCCATATTCGTCCTGCTCAAAGGCAAGTTTCTGCCAAAGTGTATCGTTGACATACACAAAAAGATCGGCGGCATTGTAAAGTCCATCAGAGGTAAACTCAGGGGTTACTTTAGCTGTCAGCGTGAATGGCTTTGTATTATCGGTCGGAATCAGTAACACAGGCAGTGTATTGTTGGACAGCTTACCCTCGTTAGGATCACAGAAGAAGTCAAGTCCTCCGGGACAGTTGAATTCCAATCCTCCGTCTGCAAGTATGGTTACACATGTATCTGCGCCATTGATGGATTTGGTAAAAGTGACATCTCCCACTTTTATCTCATAGTCTGTGATTTGGCTTGTTTCAGCCACTTTACCGGTCAAATCCGGTTCACTTGTTTTGGACTCTTTGTGCTGCTGACATGCAGCTAAAGAGAGGCATCCAACAAGAAATGCTCCATATAAAACGGTTCTTTTCATCTTTGAATCATTTATTATTCGTAATTTTGTGGCAAAATTAGGACTATTAGCGCAATCCCGCAATGGTGAAAATTAACCAATTCACTATGGAACAGGAACATCAACTAAAATCACTTCTGACTGAGCAGCAGTTTGAAGATGCTGAAAATAAGGAATTTATGCTTGCTCAAGCAAGAGCGTGCGCAAATGGTTATGCTCTTGCAACAGAAGGTATAGCAGTTGTGTCAGATTTTCAAAACAACGAATGTCATATATATTCTGGCAGATTCGGTCAAACTATAATGGACTTCCCGGAATATATGGTTGACCATACATCTGCCTTTGAAAATACCGTTTTCAGCCACGCGAATGAAGAAGAGCTTATTCAACGTCATATACTCGAACTTCGTTTCTTCAACTTTATAAAAGAACTTCCCATAAATGAAAAGACAAATTTCTCGGCTTCGTGTATCATCAGTTTCTATCGGACAGGGAGGAATGAGACAATAAAAATATTACATACAACGAGATATTTTAGTTGTAGCAACGGTGGAAGTGTCATTCTCGGTCTATGCACTTATTCTCCATACTTTGGTTCTCATAACAAACAAGACGGTATTATTGTAAATCTCGTGACAGGAGAAACCGTTAGACGAAACGTGTACGAAGCATGCGACCGAAAAATCCTTAGTCGGCGACAACTTGAAATACTATCACTAATAGCGAAAGGGGTGCCCAGTAAACAGATTGCAGACAACCTAAATATTTCCGTTTATACCGTTAATCGCCATCGTCAGGATATTTTAGCTTCATTAAAAGTCGCTAATACTGCGGCTGCTGTAGAAATCGCATTAAGAATGAATCTTATTTAATGAGCCCTCTTGCTTTATGATTGGTTAAAAATCAGTGTTGTACCAGTTATTATTGGTTCGTAATTTTGCGGGCATATAAAAGCGAAAAAGATGAATCAATTTGCTGGTAAATTAGAATTGGAAGCAGGCATAACAGTTCTGCAAAATGAATGTGAACGTATTTCTAGTTCTGTGCCCATTCATTTTGGTAAAGGCGTTTCTCTTACACACGGAGCTTCTATTTATTGCACAGGAGTAGGTGATGACATCTATATCGGAGATAATAATATCATAGGAGGAGAACTTATTTTGTTTCCGGGAGCAAGAATAGGCAATCGTTGTGTTTTTGGTACAGGAACTATAATTGTCGCGGGTAGCTTTAGTGTTGGTAATGGTTGTGTCATGTCACATGGATGTACCATAACCCAAGATGTTCCTGATAATTCGTTGGTAGTAGGCCGTAGAGGATTGATATTCAACAAATAATAGTTAATTCCTATTGCTGTTGATGCGAAAATTGGTTAGAAATCAGTATTGTGCACATCTTTTGTTCTATCTAACTTTGCAACCGCAAATAAATCACAAGGAAATTGCAATTTAATAATAATCAAATCAATATCATAATGAAAAAATTAGTATTTATCGCAGCCATTGCAAGTCTTGCAATGGCTGGATGCACCCAGAAAGAACCAGAGAAAAAAGCGGGAAATTCTGACAAGAAAGCTACAACAGAAAACGTTGAACTCGCCACATGCGACATCAATGTAGGAGGAATTCGTTTTACAAAGTCGAAAAACGGCGGAGAGAATGGCATCACACTTCTTGGCGACACGCTCAAATTTGTGGCCGGTCCTCAAACTGATTATTTCCGTTCCCCGGATGGAAGCGTAGTCAATAACTCTGCGGTCATCTTCACAGAGGTTGACAACACCAAACCTTTCACTTTCACGGCTAAAGTGCAGCCTGAATTCACTGAAACCGGAACTTATTCGGCAGGGGTGATATATGCTTATGAAAACGACACACATTGTCAAAAACTATGTTTCGAGCAGGATGAGTATGGCGATCACCGAGTGGTGTCAGTTCGCACATTAGGCACCTCTGATGACAATAACCATCAGGCAATCACGGCTCCATACGTTTATATGAGATTATCCTCCGATGGCACAACCCTTGGTAGCTATTTCTCAGAAGATGGTAAAATATGGCGTATGGCCCGACTCTATAAGAATGACTTTCCTGAAAAATTGCTTATAGGCATCAGTTCACAGAGTCCTAAGGATAATGAACACACCTGCCTATTCACCGAAGTATCTCTGACAGATAAACCTGTCGCTGACTTTAGAAAGGGTAATATAGCAGAATAATAAAACAATCTAATCATTTTCAAAGGCGCACACATATTCAAAATGTGCGCTTTTCTTATACCTTTAAACGATGAGTAAACATCCAATTATCGCAAATCGCACCGCTTTTCTCGTCATAGGTTGTCTTGAGGCTGCATGGGCACCTCTTGTACCGTATGTTAAACGTGCATTTAGTTTGGACGAAGCTTCCTTAGGACTTCTGATGCTTTGTACCGGGTTGGGTTCAATAATAGCACTTCCTCTATCAAGTTGGCTATGTGTGAGATTTGGCGCAAAACGAGTAGTTTATTTCTCCGGATTTTTAATGGCTTTTTCTCTATTGACGATAAGCCTATTGGCTAACTTCACCCTGACGGCTATAATGTTATTGGTATTCGGCGGTTGTACTATCACCATCGATGTTGCTGCTAATGTGAATGGTGTTGCAGTTGAAGGTCAGACAGGAAAACATCTGATGTCAGGATTTCATGGGGGTTATTCACTTGGTACGCTCATCGGTGCCGGTGTGATGAGTTCTCTTTTCGCATTCGGAATAATCCCTATGTGGTCGGTCGTAATATTTATGATATTGGTATTGGCTGCGATGATGGCCGGATGCCGTGACCTTCTATCCTCAAAGGTACTTAAAAGCAACGACCATCCGAAACAGGATGTGAATAAGAAATTTTATATTCCACCTATGGTGATAGTGGTCGGTTTGTTATGTTTTATCATGTATGCGTCGGAAGGTGCTGTAATGGGGTGGTCAGCAATTTTTGTTAGTCAAGAGCGTGGCATTGACATGTCCGTGGCCGGATTTTTCTATACCGCTTTTGCCATAGCAATGACTATTATGAGACTTTGCGGCGACAAGATCGTCGATCGATTTGGACGAAGGACTGTGATTAGCGGAGGGGCATTACTTATTTCCGCTGGTTTCCTGATTGTGGTATCAATTGATAGTGCGATCGCTTCTGTAGCTGGTTTTGCTATGGTCGGTTGTGGTGCGGCCAATGTAGTTCCTCAATTAGTATCTTTTGCGGCCCACATAAAAGGGATGGCAGTACACAACATCATTAGTTTTATTAATGCTCTTGGATATTCCGGCATACTTCTTGGTCCGGTTATAATCGGATTCATAGGAAAACGCTACGGTTTGCATGTGTCATTTATAGGTATTGCCGTGTTTGCTTTGATTGTTGCTATAATTTCATCTATAATATTAAGAAGCAAACAGATTACACTGCAAGTAGATTTGCAAAACGAAAGAGAAACTTGTTCGCTGTAATTCTGCAAAATAAGAAATCAGTGTGCAACGTATAAAAAAATTGCATTGCTTTTTTGTGTAACTACTCAGGTATCTAAATGTGCCCAAATGCTTGATTATCAACAGTAGCAAACTTGTTGATTTACTATATTTCGATGAAAATCGGGCATTACGCAAGATTGACCTCGTGCAATAGAGTTGATACTCAACGACTTTGCATAGCTGAGTAGTTACTTTTTTTATTCTATTTTGTTAAATTTGTCTGTACCAACTTCTATCAGCCAATATCCAAAAGCGATAAGGATTATTTGTTATTGTGGGCAGTAACGAAAACAATGACGTTACTGCCCACAATAAAAGTTATATTTTTATCCCTTTCGGACGGTTATCATCCTTGATCTGAAAACCCGGTCGTCCGATGATGACATGGTCGGCAATGAAATTGCTCGACGGACTTCGTTCATTCACCGGGCTGCGTATCTGCGGGACATCATCGGTTTGTTGTGGCGATATGCTCCGTACACCTTCCGCATCTGGTTTGACTTCCTGTCCATCCTTTTCTTTTTCGGCGACTTCGGGCGTGGGCGGTGCAAGCTCCAACTGTATCTTGCGGTCAAGCGCGGCAAGTTCGGACTTCGCCTGTTTCAACTCATCCTCCTTGTGACACAGACAC
>ENA-UERY01001003-UERY01001003.1-human-gut-metagenome-genome-assembly--contig:-NODE-1003-length-19694-cov-2.829230_pt1 | contig 19694 bp, 20 predicted proteins | sample MGYA00242989_ERZ507990 | MGnify/ENA primary metagenome ERZ507990 (study PRJEB26167, sample SAMN06115529) | human gut metagenome | host: Homo sapiens | place: China:Fujian | collected 2015-08-26...
AGGGCAGCCTGACGTTTACTGCAACAGACAACAAACAGACATTACAGATATCCGCAGGCTCAAAGGAACTCCAGAATGCCCTGGGTATTACATCTACCCAGTCAAACAAGATCAGTACAGGAAGCAGCCTGTGGGAGAACAGGGTCAAACTGGGACTGGGAAAATACAATACAAAAGAGGAATTAAACGACGCATTAAAAAACTTTACAGTCAATGGTGCAAAAATAGATAATATCACTGCAGATACCACAGTAGACGGACTGCTTACTGCGATCAATAATAATAAAGATGCAGGAGTAACTGCTACCTATCTGGGCAGTGAAAATAAATTTGTTCTTTCTTCCAATGAAAAAGGTCTGGGCCGTAAAATCACCCTTGGTCCAGATCCAGACAATCCAAACAATAAAAAAGATGATGCAGCAAATCTCATTTTCGGCGGGGTTAGCACAGATGGCACAGATGGTGAGATGAGTATTCTCTATAATGGGGTACAGACCACCATTACCAGCAGCAGCAATACCTTCTCCATTGACGGTCTGGATATTAGAGCCACGAATACATTTAATACAGGCTCTGCAACAGCAGAAGGCGGCGTCAGCTTTACTGCATCAGCAGATACAGAAAAGGTGACAGAGACTGTAAAGAAATTCATTGAAGCTTATAATGCCATGATCGATGAGGTCCGCACCCAGGCAACAACCAGGCCGGACAGTAATTATAAGCCTCTGACAGAAGACCAGAAAAATGAAATGAATGAAACCTCCATTAAAAACTGGGAGGATAAGGCAAAAGAGGGTATTCTGTACAACAGCAGCGCTTTAAAAGACCTGGATAATGCTACCCAGGGCATTTTCTCTTCAATGATGATAAACGGTGTTTCTTATGACGATCTTGAAAAGATCGGAATTTCCTTCTCAGATGATTACACAGCAGGTGGAAAGATCGTATTTGATGAAGAAAAGTTTAAAACTGCCATGAACAGTGATCCGGAAAAGGTATCAGACCTGTTCACAGGCACGCATGGTATTGTAAACACCATAGACAGTACTCTTTCTACTTATGCCACCAGATATGCAAGCAGGAATGGAAATTCCTATGGTGTGCTTATTGAAGAGGCAGGATCTGAAAAACTAAGCCTGACCCTGACTAACAACAGTATTTATAAAGAATTAAAGGATATGCAGGAAACCATCACAAACCTGCAGTCCCAGCTGTCAACTGAGCAGGACCGTTATATCAGCCAGTTTACGCAGATGGAAAGGCTGATCAATCAGATGAATTCACAGTCCAGCTACCTGTCACAGTTAGGTGGCTGATGGGGGTAAGGAAGCATGTACGAAAAGTTTAAGCAGTACAAGGAAAGTACGATCTATTCTATGAGCAATCTGGAGTTGTTGCTTTTATTGTATGATGAAGCAGTGAAGCGCCTGAAAATGGCACAGATCGCACTTGAGGATAAAAAATATGAGACTTTTGAAGAATGTCTCGAAAGAACAGGACGGATCGTCCGGTATTTAATACAGATACTGGATATGCAGTATCCCATCAGCAAGGATCTGAAACGTATCTATGAGTACCTGATCTATGATATCAGCCGTGTTAAAGCAGGAAGGGAACGCAGGGCAGAAGAGATTCCAAGGATCAGCCACATACTTTCTGAATTAAGAGATGCATTTAACCAGGCAGGAAAGATTTCCGGCGATCAGCATATTGTGAGAGAACGAAGTGTTTTCGGTTAAAGGAGAATATATGAGCGCAGACTTGGAAACAATTTTGATATATCTTCAAAGGAGATATAATATATTAAGAGAAGTTTGTAGTCTGACGGAAGAACTGGCGGAGGCAGTGGAGCGCGGCGACACAGTCTCCGCTTCTCTTCTTTTAGATATGAGGGGAGAACAGCTGCAGCGCCATGCAGACTGTGAAGAACAGATCATCCTGCAGACTGCGGGAAACAGCCTTCGGGACCGGTATCTACGAGATCTGGCTAAAGGTCCATTAAAGAATGTAAAAAGCTGTTTTAAAGGAAAGACAGAGCGCGAAAAAATGCTGGAGAAGCGTATTGAGGATCTGCGTTGCCGCACAGAAAAGCTTTTAGATAAGATACGCAGGATCGATGGGGGACTTAACAGAAGAATATCAAAAAACAGGTGAAGTTAAATGGAAAATCAAAACTTTTATGAAGGCCGCATACTGGTAAATATGGCTGCATCTGTTATGCGCCAGGATGATTTAAAGCCGCTTCATGGAAATCTGGACTGGGAAAGGCTGTTCCGGGTTGCAGATTATAACAAAATTTCAAACCTGATCTATCTTGCAATCCTTGGAAATAATGAAAAAATGCCGGAACGGTGGAAAACACGCTTTTATGAGCGCTACAGCGATATTCTGAAATTCAACGAAAGCTGCACAGAAGGAGAACGGGAGATACTGGTCCTTCTGGAATTAAAAAAAATCCCGGTACTCGTCCTTTCCTCCAGCAGCCGCAGACAGCTGTATCCAAGGGAGGAAATGGCAGGGGAAAGCTCTCTGAAGCTTTTTTTTCTTGACCCGGAAGATTATCTTTTTGCAAAAGGCTATCTGGTCAATATAGGCTACGAAACGGATACTCTCTATCCGGGAGTGGGTGAAAAGATGCGTATACCAGGTCGCTTTTCTGTGGAGATCTATCATACCTTTCCTTTTAAAACCCAGGTATACCAGAGGGGGATGGAAAAGCTGCTCCAGCGTGCTTTCCTGAAAGAAAATGGTGACTACATTTATGAATGGAATGCCATAGACCAGCTAGTCTATCTTATGATCCAGTCTGCTTACCTATATGTAACAGGACATCTGCAGATACGCCATCTGACAGACTTATATGTATTTTACAGAAAAGCAGCAGAAGAAGACCAGTTTCAGGAGCTTGAGAACCGGCTAAAGGAATTTAAAGTAAATATACTGGCGCAGAAGCTTCTGCATTTAAGCTATATGTGGTTTGGAACACGGGAAGAATGTGCCAGCATGGAGACAGAGGAAGAAGAACTCCAGGTATTTGATATACTGGAGAAAAATGTATTCTACGGCATGACAGGGAAATTTGGGCCGGAAACAGATGAACAGGCGCTGGGTCTTAGATCAGACATATTAAAAGAAGAAGAGCGGGAAAACCGCATGGAAAAAAGAGCATTATTTTACCGGCGTCTGAGAGAGTTTTTTTCTCTCGTACGCCGGCAGCTGAAAGAGCTATATGATATTTTGTATAGCAGATAAGAGTCATTTTATCAGTATTCACCCGTTTGCGGGTCATTAAGCTTATGGTCTATTTCTTCATATAAGAATTCAGTCCTTTTTCAATAGAGCGCAGTGAATCTGTATCAGATAATAAGGCATCCAGGTTGCTGCGTTCTGCTTCTGTCAATTCTTCCCGCAAAATAGAAATATGCTTCGGGGCATTTATAGCCAGGCTGACAGATCCATTGTCGCAGTCAAGTACAGTGATGCGTATGTCATTCCCGATCAGGATACTGTCATTTTTTTTACGTTTCAGTATCAGCATGGCTATTTATCTCCTTTTTTAGTGTCCTGTTCCTTTATCTCTTTACCAAGAAGAGAACGTAAGGTATGGCGGTAATCATAGTCAGCGTTGGATAAGATCACCTGGATTCCTTTGCGGGTATCCGGATTAATGGCAAGAGGACATTTCAAGTTGACGGTTCCATCCAGATAATCCTTCTTTACAGCACATATGACATAATAGGATAATTCATCACTGGAATTTACTTCCAGAAAGGATAATTCTTCTGGTAGAAGAACCGGTGAATAAGAAGGAAAGAGTGCTGCTGCATCGATGAGAAAAAAGGCTACATAAGGTTCGTCTACAGACTGCAATATCAGCAGGGAACTGTCATCTTCCTCCATAGAGAGGGGAAGATAGTCATGGTACTGGGAAAAACCAAATAAACCATCTGGAAATACAACCAGTTCATCTTTTGTATAATCAATTTCGCCGTAATATTTTGTATCAATCTTCATGATTGCATAAGCCTCCGGGGGTCAGTTTTTATATGGTAACATTAAGAGCAGGGGAATCCGGCTCTTTTTTTGGTGGAACATAATTGGGGGTGCCGGTATACACAAACTCTACTTTTGGATAAGAGGTTATGATGGTCATTTCCAGGGCTGGTACGTATTCCAGATTGCCAGATGCCACACGAAATTCAAATTCACCTCTCTGAAGGGTATACAGCCCATTATTGTCAGGGCTGCCAGAAAATGGATCACAAAAGCTGTTTCCTGATCCAGAGACGTTTGCTGTGCCATGTACTCTTTGGACAGTATCCCGGAGATTAAAAGCTTGTCTGATATCCTGGATACAGGTCATGCTTTCCGGAGAACTGATCCCGTAATTTTGAGCCTGACGTACTTTCAGGCGGTATTGGGAAATCGCCTGATGCTGTCTTGCTGCCAGCTGGTCCTTTGAAACCAGACTGGCATTTTGACGGAAACGGACAGATTCAAAAGGTTTAAAATTTGCTTCAATCACAGGTTTCATACATTTTCACCTTCTTCAGACCTGAAAATAGAAAATTATTTTTTGCTTGTTTTTTGTAAACAATGTACTGGTATCATTTTATAAAATCAAAAAGAGATGACTGCATCAGGTTTGACCCCATTTTTAAAGCAGCAGAATAGGAGTACTGGTAAGAGAACATTTCTGTAATGGCCTCATAAGGAGCAGCTCCGAGAATGTCTTTGTATTCCTCTGTCAGGTTGTCGCTTAAAGTATCAAGACGGGTTTTTGTAGTTTCTACCAGGGAATATTTATTGCCAAGGTCGCTGTAAATGGTGCTGATGGTATGCTCTGTATTAGCTGCATCTTTAAGTACACTGCCCATAGTATCTGTAAATTGATCAACGGTCGTAGTATCATTGATATAATTATCACAGGCCATAACCGAACGGCTCAGAAGTGCCACAGGAGTTGTTTCCAGGGCAGCTTTGACCGCTTTCTTTGCATCCGCATCAGACATGGCATTTAGGGAATCTGAAGTAAGCCCCGTAAGCATATTCAGTCCTCCGGTATAGGTATCTAAAAGAGACTGGCGGTTGGAAATATCGCCATAACCGATATCTACCCGGCCTTGTTCTCTCATAGCTGTCACAAGGTTGTTCAGGTCATCATCGCTTAAATGATAACTGTAAGTATTGTTATTTTTGTCATAAGCCATGGTCATATTGACCGTCTTTGTGGTACCATCTGAATACTCATGGGTATAAGTAAGGGTTTTTCCATCTCCGCTTAAAGAAAATGGAGATGTTGTAATATCATTTCCGCCGTAAATATAAAAATCCTGATACTGGCTGTTCAGATTGCTGACCATGCTCTGCACATCCTGAAGAAGAGCATCTCTTTTTGTCTGGACAGAAGTTTTTGAGCTGTTATGGGAGGAATCCAGCACATACTGCATGGAAGTCTTACTGTTGCTTAAAGTTTTCTGGATATCCCTTGCGCCCTGCTCCTGTTGGTACAGACGGTTTTTAATATCACCTAAAATAGAACTTTTACTCTTTGCATCCTGATATAAATGATCCATTTTCTTTCCCTGATAATAAGCAAGAGGATTATCAGCAGCTGTTTCATAAGCAGCGCCGGTAGAAACCTTGTTCATGCTTTTATTCAGATTGCTTTGAAGATCATTTAAAGAAGAAGTATACCTGCGGTAAACAGATGAACGTACAACTCTCATAATTTATTAATCCTCCTTATATTTATGCACCAGTATTACTGATCAGGGTATTCAACACTTCATCAAGGGCAGTCATCAGACGGGAAGCAGCATTATAGGCTGAAACGTAGGCCATCATATTGGTTGCTTCTTCATCCAGGCTGACACCGGAAAGAGAGTCTCTGGAGTCCTGGATACTGTTTAAAACAGTTGTGCCCGTCTTTAATGCAGTCTGGTTGGAGCTGGAATCAGATGCCAGCTGGGTGGAAAGGTTATTCATATAATCAGCAAATGTTTTCCCGTTCAATTTCTTGGTATCCTTCATAGCTGCGATCATATCAAGGATTGTATCTGTGCGGTTGGTGCCGTCTGTAGAAATATGGATCGTTCCACTGGTCCAGCCTTTGCTGATACCGATATTTCCGGCTGTTATACCATTTGTTGAGTCATCGGTGGAATTAGATAAAAGATTCTGATCCTTGTGGTTGTTGCCATTGTTGCTGGCATTCATGGATTTTGCGAAAGTGGAAGCTAACTGATCCAGTTTTTCTGAGTAATACTGGTATCCACGGACATCATCCACAGCAGTAGATCCATTTATCACATTGCCGGTACCTGTTTTCTGGAGCATATCCAGGCTTGCCTGAAGAGAGCCGCCTTCAAAATGGATCCCTTTTAACTCTGCGTATACATCATTGGTAGCTGCCGGTCCATTCCCTTGATAGCTGGGGGCTTTTTCAAACTTGATGGAAATGTTTGCAGGATCAGAAACAGAAGCAGCTGTCTGGTGATCGCCTTTTAACATACTTAACTGACCGTAGTTTTTTGTGAGACCGTCAGCACCAAGGTCAGATCCGTTTACCAGGATCAGCTTCTGGCTCTTTCCCTGGGCATCAATATAATTCATGCTCACTTCCAGGTCATCAGGCCAATCCTTCTTGCCGATCACAGCACCATTTGCATCATAGTCATAGGCGTTATTCCCGGAATGGGCATCATCCTTGTAATATCTTGTTTCAACAGGAATATAACCGGAAAGCTCATCCAGAAGAAGATTTCGTTCATCCTGGAGTTCCAGGGAAGGATGACCGGCAACCTGGTTACGTTTGATCTGCACGTTCAGGTCGCCGATCTGGCGGAGGATGTCATTGATCTTCTGTACATCGCCCTGTTCACTGCTGCCTTCCCCTGTGAGCCTTTGAAATTCATTCTGTTCGGCCTGTGTGATCTGTCTGGATGCCTGGTTAAAAAGATTACATACAGACTGCATTTTAGTTCGCAGCTCACTTTCATAGATGGGATCGGATACCTTTGCAGGATCCTGCATGCTTGTAAGGGTAGACTGGATATTATCAAATGCCTGGCGGATGCCGGAAATGGTTGTTTCGTCCAGTACCTTTGACAGAGAATTAAGGGCAGTCTGTAAACGATTGGTATAGCTGCAGTCAGCAGACTGGCTGCGGTATTGGATATCCAGATAAGGATCTCTGATCTGTGAGACCCGGTCCATGCTTACCCCAAAGCCTACTGCAGTTTCATTCCCATTAGAATAATGGGAAACAGGATTCGTATAATTAAGGCTGGATGCCTCTAACTGCTGCCTGGTATATCCGGCAGTATTCATATTTGACAAATTCTGTCCTGTAATATCCAGACGTTTCTGGTTGGCCTGGAGAGCGGACAGAGCGGTATTAAAACCGGAAAAAGTTGCTCTTACCATAAAATATTATTACCTCCAAAATATAAGTATCCTGCAGTCCCCACAGTTTTATCAGACATATTTGTCATAAACATGAGGATCGCTCTGCTTCGCACCGGAAAGGCGCTGTTCTAACTGTTTCATGCGGATCCGGATCAGACGGTCTGTGCCACCTTTTACCTTTTTCAGCTTTTCAGCCTGGCTGGATAACCGTTCCAGGATTGGCGAAAGAAGTGCCACAACCTCCTCGCTGTCCTCCTGCATCAAAATCTGGCGGAAAGTAAGGCCCTCAAGACCCGACTTGCGAAGAAGATCACTTCGTTTTTTATCTAGTCCGCGCAGCTGCAGTAAAAGCATGTTTTCATCATTTAAAAGAGATTCCAGCTGGTCAGGATGATCAGCTGAAACAACGGTTAGTTTATCAGCCTCAACCTGGCATAGCTGTTCTAATACAGTACACAGCTGTTCTAATACCGGGATCAGGCTTTCAGGCGCCCTCATAGATTATACATGGCCCTTGCAATGGCCATGGGATCCGGTTCGTAGGTTCCTTCCTCAACCTGTTTTTTCAGTTGGGCAGCCTTTTCAACGGAAACGCCTTTCTCGCGGCAGACATCTTCTGTAATGCTGTGGGCCAGAGAGCGTGCGAAAAGTGTTTCATCAGCCGAAATACCTTCGGTGTATTCAAAACTGGCTCGGTCAAGATCAGCCGGTTTTGCAGAAATATTATCAGACAAAGCAATATTGCTTTGTCTCATTGATACATGTTCCATGTGTATTTGCTCCTGGATAAAATTTTGAATTTTCATACAATTACTCCTCACCTTAAAATAAAACGGCAGGACCACAAAAGTATCCTGTGATTTTCACATGCTTACTGAATCTATATCTATGTAAATTATCGCCTTTTTTCTTGAAAATATAAGAAAAATAATAATTATAAAAAACGGGAAAACGCCGATTAAATATACATATGGAAGCATGCAGGGTAATTCGGTATCAGAGGGGTCAAAATCTTTTGACCCCAACATCATAATATATAGAATCAAAAAGAAAAGGGATAAAACATGTCTAATATATTACAGGTAACAGATCCTTCTACATATATAGATAATAGAAATGTCCATACAGGCCAGGAGCAGCAAAGCGCCCTGAACAGTTCCCAGATCCAGAATCCTTCTGACCCATCTCGTGTAGTGCGGGCAGATGGACAGAAAAGCGGTACCGCTGGTGACCAGGAAAATGAAAGTGGCTTCAGCATCCGCAATTATAAGGGAAATTATACTGACTTTCTTCAGAAGCTGGGGCAGGAAAATGAAACAAAGGATTCCCTGGGCCGGATCCTGTTCCGGGATGGAGCCTTTATCGCTAAAGGTGATGAAGGTCTGGGTAAAATGGTGCAGCAGCTGCTGGATTCTGCCAGTTTTGAAGATTCTGGCCAGCTGCTGGATTTTTTAAAAATGCAGGGACAGACTAAATTTTCCGGTACTTTCTTTGAAAACCTGAGAACTCTTTTGCAGCAGGAAGGAAACAGAGGCCTGCAGGAAACAGCCCTCAGATTCCTTCAGGTATTCAATAATTATTCCAGTGGTGAGCATCTTTTAGGGCAGATGCAGGAACTGACAGATGAAATAAAAGGAATGCTTTACACCTCTGTAAGACAGGAATACGCATCAATTCTGGATCAGCTGGACTGGAAGGCAGAAAATGGGGAAACGAAGGAAAATTCCCAGGTTCTGTTTCAGAAGCTGGTCCCCTTTCTTTCAAGATATATTTCCCGTACTCATGATTATGGCAATGTAAGAAGCAGCGTGATCCAGCTGATCCTTTATGGGGCACGTTATGAAAACGGAAGCAGTGCCCTTCTCAGAAGCCTTTTTGAACAAATGGCAGCGAATAGGGATTTTAAACGTTTTTTTGAAACAGAGCCTGAAGAACTGTATGCTGTACTTACCGGTTCAAAAGGGAAAAAAGGAAATATTTATGGAGATATTTTTGGCTCACTTGTGGAAAGAGGGGCCAAAGGAGAAGCCGGGCTGGAACATGTACAGGATTTTTATCAGCTGATGCGAGGGATGCTGGTAAACGAAAGCGTATATATGTCTGTGAATCATTTTGTCCTTCCTTTTCAATATCAGGGAAAAGAGGCAGTATCTGAATTTTGGATCGATCCGGACGCGGAGAAAAAAGAAGAAGAAAAAGATGGAGGCAGGAAAATACGCCTTCTGGTGGACTTTGAGATCAGGGGATTGGGAGATTTCCAGCTTCTGGCAGATCTCCAGGATCATAAAATATCCATGGAGCTGGGAGTTCCTAAAAATCTTTCTGCCGGAGCCGGAGAGATACAGGCAAAGCTTCAGGAAATATGTACCAGAAACGGGATGCGCGTGAAAATGATGCAGGTGCAGGAACGGAAAGCTCATTACCGTCTGCTGGATGTTTTTCCAAAGATAAGAAAAAAGGAGAATGGTATTAATGTCAGCGTTTGAGCGGTTATTAGAGCAAAAGGCAGTTGCGCTTCAATATTCGCCGGAAAAGGACACTGCCCCGGTAATCGTTGCTTCCGGAATGGGATATATGGCAGAAAAGATCACGGAAGCAGCCAGAAAATCAGGGGTTCCGGTTTATGAGGATGACTCTCTTGCAACTCTTTTAAGCAGATTACAGCTGGGAGCGGCTGTGCCGGAAGAATTATATCAGGCGATCATAGAGATCTATATTTACTTTTTAGGATATGTGCCATCACCGGAGGAAAAAGAAAATGAAGAAAAAGCTGAAAATACCTGACAGAAGATCCAGACACGGACGGGGAATGTTTCTGCTCCTTCTTTCGGGAGCCTTGCTGTTCCAATGGGGAAAGATAGATGCTTTTGCAGCAGCAAAAGAGATTAAAACAGTAAATATCCGTGTTACATCCAAGCTGGAAGCAGGCAGCAAGCTTCCGGATATAAAACTGGAAACGACCACGGTTTCAGATGGAGAAGTGGCAGTAGATGCAAGTGGAGGTAAATACAGCGTTTCCGAGGCCGAATGGACGGATAAAAGCTCCAATGAACTGAAAGCTGCTGAAGAGCCTCAGATGAAAGTCACCCTGGAACCGGAAGATGTCAGTGAAGATTATTTTGTTTCCAGCTATAAAAAAGCGGATGTAAAGATCAGTGGGGGCACATTTGTGTCTGCCAGACGAGATGGAGATGAACTGGTAGTTACCCTGCGGGTAAAAGGGATCAAAGGAGACTATGCTGCTCCGGAAGATGCCTGGTGGAATGAAAAAAGCCTGGGACAGGCTAAATGGGAAAAGCCGGATAACACATCCGGTTATTACGAAGTGCAGCTTTACAGAGGAAAAACGAAAGTTTACAGCGTCTCCCAGACCAGTGCAACTCAGTATAATTTTTATCCATATATGACAAAAACAGGAGAGTATACCTTTAAGGTACGCACAGTACCGGGAACGGATTCCAAAAAAAAATATGGTGGAAAAAGCGAATGGATAGAATCCGGGGAGCTTTCCATTACAGACCGGTATGTATCAGATGGTAAAGGACAGCAATCAAAAAATCCTTCCGCAAAGCGCGGAACCACAGATAAAGTAGGCTGGGTAAAAAAAGGCAATATATGGAATTACAGATTTCCGGATGGCTCTATATGCCGGGGTACATGGCAGTCGGTCAACGGATACTGGTATTATTTTGATGTCAATGGCACGATGCTCACCGGCTGGCAGAAGCTGGCAAATGACTGGTATTACCTGTATGATACCGGGGAAATGGCAGCCGGATGGGCAAAGATCAATGGACAGTGGTATTATTTCTGGCCATTAACGGAAAATGGGTATACACAGGGAACCATGGCTTATGGAGGCTGGAAGATCATAGGGGCGGATTATTACTTTTTCAGGGAAGACGGCTCCTTATATACCGGCTGGCTGGAACAGAATGGTTCCTGGTATTACCTAAACACACTTGACAACAGCCTTCAGGGAACCATGTTTACCGGCTGGCTGATCCGGGAAGGGAAAACTTATTTCCTGGATGCTGACGGAGTTATGGCTACCGGCTGGTATCAGGTTGACGGGAATTGGTATTATTTTTGGCCGGATTCAGGTGAAATGGCAAAAAACCAGTATATCAATGGATTTTATGTTAATGAGGACGGGATCTGGTACAGGTAAAGATATGTGAGGAATGGATATGAAAATGATCAGAAAAATACTCCTTTGTGCCGGAACAGGACTGCTGCTTAGCACAGGAAGCTTGCAGTCTGAGCCGGGGGGAATCTTTCATATGTATACAGCTTATGGGGCAGAGAGCAGCATCATCGAGACCATGAGTATTAAATTTAACACCACTTTTGGAGATCCGGAGGAAATACCACAGCCCCAGATCACCATCAGCGGATCAGGGGTATCCATTGGGGATATTTATTACAAAACAGAATATGAAAACTGGAAACCTGGTAAAAAGGTACGGATGGAGATCACTGTGGATGCTGCACAGGGAAAGTATTTCCCTGTGTCCCTTGGACGATCCAAATGCCGTGTGACCGGGGCTGATTTTGTATCGGCGAAAGCCCTGGATAATACCACCATGCAGGTAAAAGTGAACTATACGCCGGTCACTGTTCTGGGTGACACAGCTTTAGCAGGCTGGAGCTCACATGACTCAGAAAAGGCAGTGTGGAAGAAGGTAGACTATGCTCCGGGCTATACCCTGACTTTATATGGAAATGATAAAGTGGTGAAACGGATGACAGTTACAGGTAACTCTGTCAGCTTAAAGGAGTACATGACAGATCCGGACAAGATCTACTATTATCAGGTAAAAGCGGTCCCGGTTACGGCAGAACAGAAAAAATACTTAAAAGAAGGGGAATTTGTTACATCACAGGAACAGGATATAGATGACAGTGCGGAAGAGGAGAAAGAAAAAGAACATGCAGCATGCGGTACTGGTCCAGGCGTAGCAGGTTCTCTAAAGGGAGACAACTTTGTTATGCCGGATGGGACTCTGGCAGTCAATACCTGGAAGCTGGTGGGAGGTATATGGTACTACTTTAACGCTGAAGGAAACCGTACCAGGGGATGGCTCCTGTATGGTGGAAAATGGTATTATTTTGATGGAAATGGATGTATGAAGACCGGATGGGTGAACACAGGAAACGGAAAATGGTATTACTTAAACCCGGATGGGGATATGAAGACCGGCTGGCTGAACACAGGAAACGGAAAGTGGTATTACTTAAACCCTGATGGAAGTATGAAGACCGGCTGGGTGAACACAGGAAATGGAAAATGGTATTACTTAAACCCGGATGGGGATATGAAGATCGGTTGGCTGTATGATAAAAATATCTGGTATTATTTAAATAACGATGGATCTATGGCAGTAAACCGTTCTCAGGACGGCTGGTACCTTGGAGCAGACGGCGCAGGCCGAAAGGAGTAAGAAATATGAGTTTAGCACCGATAACAGGAGATGGAGTAAAGTTAGCTGCACAGGCAGCAGATCAGACACAGAAGACAACACCGGTCCAGGAATTTCAGGGGATACTGAAAAATGGGCTGAATGCCATAAAAGAAGATATGGATTCTATTTTCGAAGAAGCTTCTGCTTTATATCAGATCCCTTCTAAACTTCTCAGGGCGGTGGCAAAGGCAGAGTCAGGGTTTAATCCAAAGGCTGTATCCAAAGCAGGGGCTATGGGCGTGATGCAGCTGATGCCGGGAACAGCCCGTTCTCTTGGAGTAAGCGATCCTTACAATGCCAGACAAAATATCCTTGGAGGGGCAAAATACTTAAAACAAAATCTGGACCGGTTCGGAGGAGACGTAAGCCTTGCACTGGCAGCTTATAACGCAGGTCCGAACAGTGTGACCAAATACGGAGGCATCCCACCATATAAAGAAACCCAGAATTATGTAAAAAAGATCATGGCGGATTATACGGGAAACAATACGATCCTGGCAGGACGTACGGTGAGTACCGGAACATATGGGAAAACATCCGGCAGTACAGCAGTGAGCAGCCTTATAGGAAGTGGCCTTACAGGAAGCAGCCTTGGTACACTTCTGGCAGCAGGAAAGGGAGAGAACCTTTCCGGGGAAGACTGGTCTAATATGGTGCAGATCCTCCGTCTTCAGATGATGATGAATATGGGTAAGGATACGGGTACGCTGATCTGACAGACAGATACCGGATTGCCGTGCGCTTTGCACTCCCGCAATTTCGGCCTTTTGACCCTGGTATCAATAAAATGAGGCATTTTGCCGATAATAAAAACAAATGGTTATTTGATGATATTCATAGAAGATACAAAGGAAGGTGAAACATCATGCAGGTGCAGAATAACATAGCATCCATAAATGCTGCCAGAAATCAGGGGATCGAAACAGGAAAGCTGAAAAAGTCCCTTGAAAAGCTGTCTTCCGGCTTTCGGATCGTCCGTGCAGGAGATGATGCAGCTGGACTGGCGATCTCGGAAGGTATGCGCAGCAGGATCAACAGCCTGAACCAGGCGATGAGAAACATTGATGACGGCATCGGACTTACCAATGTAGGAGATGGCGCTTTGACGGAGGTTCATTCCATGCTCCAGAGACTGAAGACTCTGGCTTTAAAATCTGCAAATGGAACTTATGATCAATCCAACAGGGAAACCTTGAACATGGAAAAAGACCATATCCTTGAGGAGATTGACAGGATTGGTTCTACCACTAAATTTGGAGAAATCTCCCTGTTTTCCAGGGCAGATGCCAATACAAATACAGATCCACCGCTTTGGCAGCCGCCAGAGCTGGACGATACGATCCCGCTCCAGATCGGCGGTTCTGCTCAGGCTGGAGAAGTTCTGGATGTAGAACGCTATTATATAGGAAGCAGGGAACTACAGCTGGATCAGACAGATTTTTCCGATGTAGAAAAGGGACATAAATCTGTGGGATACATTGAAAACGCGATAGAGGCTGTTTCTAAAGTCAGGGCATCCTTTGGAGCTGCTTATATGCATCTGGATCACACCCACAATAATTTAAGCGTTACAAGTGAAAACATGCAGGCGGCAGAAAGCCAGATCCGTGATACCAATATGGCAGAGGAGATCACAAAATACACCAGCAGTAACATCGTCCTACAGTCCTCTAATATGATGCTTACAAATGCAAATAATCTCCCTCAGACCATACTTGAACTTTTAAAATAAAAATGAAAGTAATAATGAAAAACAGGCTTATGTTTTTTTAACATAAGACGATATATATATATAGAAAGAAAATTCTGCTGTTCCAGAAAGGGCCCTTGGGACAATAGAAGACAGAGGAAAGGAGTCCACTGCCATATTTTCTTTTATAAAAGGAGGAATTCATTATGGTAATTCAGCATAATATTGCAGCGATCAATTCTTACAGAAACTTAAGTATCAACCAGAACGCACTGAGCAAAAACTTAGAGAAGCTGTCTTCCGGTTACAAGATCAACCGTGCAGGCGATGACGCAGCAGGTCTGGCTATTTCCGAGACCATGCGTTCCCAGATCAATGGTTTAAACCAGGCTGTAAACAACGCAAACGATGCGATCGGTCTGATCCAGACAGCAGAAGGTGCTATGACAGAGACCCACTCTATGCTTCAGCGTATGAAGACTCTGACCACTCAGGCATCAAACGGTACTTATACCAAAACTGCAAGAGACAACATCAAGGCTGAGATTGATGCACTGAATAAAGAAATTACCCGTATCGCTACTACTACAGAGTTCAACGGTGAGAAACCTTTAAGTCCTGCAAAAGCAGGTGCGGCACTTACCTTCTTTATCGGTGCTTCTGCAGATAAGACCAATGCAATGACTGTTGGACAGCAGATTATGACAGCGGAAGCATTGACCATTGAGGGGATTGTGGTAGATAATACAACTAATGCATTCAAGGCAATGAAGTCTGTAGATGCTGCAATTGAGAAGGTTTCTTCTTACCGTGCAACCCTTGGTGCTGCTCAGAACCGTCTGGAGCATACGGTAAACAACCTGAAGGTTACTTCTGAGAACATTACCTCTGCGGAAAGCCGTATCCGTGATACTGATATGGCAAATGAGATCACAGCTTATACAAAGAACAACATTCTTTTACAGGCTGCTCAGTCTATGCTTTCCCAGTCCAACGCTATGCCTCAGGGTGTATTAAGCATGCTGCAGTAATCTTGAAATTGATTCTGCATCTTTTAGGGGATCTGCTTTGCGCAGATCCTCTTTTTTTAAATATGTCCTTTAGAACTTAAAAAGAAGGTAACCGATGATGAAAAAAACCATATCACAGTGTATGATCGTGAAAAATGAAGAAAAAAATATCCGCCGCGCCCTTTCCTGGGGGAAGGATATCATGTGTGAACAGATCGTGGTAGATACAGGAAGCAGTGACCGTACTGTGGAGATTGCCAGGGAAATGGGGGCAAAGATATTTTTCTTTCCATGGATCAATGATTTTGCTGCTGCCAAAAATTTTGCCATTGACCAGGCAAAGGGAGACTGGATCGCCTTTCTTGACGCGGATGAAAGCTTTACACCGGAGGATGCAGCGAAGATTCCGGAGATATTGGAATATGTGGGAGACGATGTAGACGGCCTTCTTACAGGGATCGTAGATCTGGATGAAAATAACCACATTACAAGCGGCGGCACCATGATCCGATTCTTTGTAAACCGGCCGGATCTGCGCTATGTAGGAAAAATACATGAACACCTGGTCAGAAAAGGAGAATCCGGACTGCATCTGACAGATGCTACAAAGCAGCTGGCTTTCCTCCATACCGGTTACCAGGAACAGGAGAAGAAGGATAAGTCCAAATTTGAAAGGAATCTGAACATCATCCTGGAGATCCTGAAGCAGGAGCCTGAAAACTGTGATTATCTTGGATATCTGGGAGATACCTATTCTTCAGACGGAAAAAACGAAGAAGCAAGGGATGCATACAAAAAGGCGGTGGCAGCCATGCCGGAAAAACTGGGGGTATATGATCAGCGAAGTTCTTATACCTATACAAACCTGTTAAGGGTCTCCCAGTGCCTGAAGGCACCGGAAGCCGAGGTGGAAGCTATTTACAAAGAAGCAGTGGAAAAGCTTCCGAAAGAGCCTGATTTTGACTGTGTTATGGGGGACTGGTACTGGAGAAAGGGGCAATATGAAAAAGCGGTACAGATGTATGAACTGGCTATAGCAAAGCTGGAAACCTATGGGACAGTGAACAGGGGGATCATTACCACCTCTATGCTGATCCAGATGTATGAGTGTCTGGGAGAAGGCTGCAGAAAGCTGGGAGATTACCAGAAAGCGGTCCGCTATTGTGTGATCGTACTGAATACTGACCACAAAGATATGAATGCGCTGCTGACTCTGATCAACTGTTTTACAGAGAAAAATGTCAGTGCAGAAGAGGTAGTCCAGTTTTTAGGGAAGATTTATGATTATTCTGATATAAAAGACAAGGTGGTCCTTCTGCGGGTGGCTATGGCAATGGGCAGAAAGGATCTGGAGCGGATGTTCAGGGGAATCCTCCTTCCTCAGGAGAGGGAAGAGTTTGATGCAGCCATGGAAACGGCCCAGAGCGGGGCACCGCTGTCATAGACTTTTTTCAACTCTCCCATAAGAAGAGGAAGTTCCCATTCACAGGTGCTGTTAGCAAAGCTGTTAGGATCTGCGATAGAAACATTTCCGTCAGGAAGGAGCTTTGTGATCAGGACAAAGTGACCGTTTTGAGTCAGGCTTCCCTTACCCATAAGGGCGACCAGGATATGACCGGAAGAAAGAAGGGAAGCTGCATTCTGGGGAGAATGGTCTGTTACAGATTCCACCTGAAAGCCATATGCAGTAAGGACAGATGGGATCAGACTGTGATAGGAGCCGCTCTGGGGGGCATAATAGCCATTGGCAGAAGACCAGTCTGCGATAGTTACCGGGGTAATGGCTTCTCCGTCATTTGTGAAGCTGGAGATGAGCATGGCTGCAGCAGTAGGACCACATCCATACTGCTGCATGGGATCTGAACCGCCGTAGAGATAACTGCTCCAGCGGGTATCTCCCTGATTATAGTAGAACATCGGTCCCATACTGGTATCCAGGATGGCAGCATCATAAGAATTGCCATCTGATCCCGTCTGAGCCTCCATATGCAGGTTTTCTGCTTTTCCAAGGATCACAGGAGATGTATTTGCAGTCACAGAAGATGTATCTGGGATTCCCTGTGTCCTGGAAGTATCCTCTGAAAGCTCTGTTTGTCTTTGGATTTTTGGTTCTGGCTGGGTCTGCTTTTTAAGAAAGTCTTCCAGTTCATGAAATTTCTGGCCACTGGCAGTCTGTACAAAGGAAATACCGGATCTTGCTTCTTTTATGACCTGGGAAGAAAAGCCTGGGCAAAAATAAAAGCTCAGGCTGGCAGTGATCACTGAAACTGTACCGGTAATGGAAAGCTGGATCATCGTTTTCACAAGCCGGAACTGTTTCAAGGTTTTATTTATCTGTTTTTTTTGATTCTTTAAAGTTCTATCTTTCATTTTTATCCATTTATTTCTTATCCGTTAACGAAGGGATACACGGGCCAGGACAGTCTGACCAATGGTATTTAAAGGACACTGCTGGCATACGGCGCCGATCTTATGTGCCTCCATAGGCATGCCGTATACAACACAGCTGTTCTTGTCCTGTCCGATGGTATAGGCGCCGTTTTTGCGCATGCGCAAAAGACCGGCAGCTCCATCTGCTCCCATTCCTGTGAGAAGAACGCCGATGGCGTGTTCCCGCACATGTAATGCAACTGAGTCAAAAAGCACATCCACGGAAGGTCTGTGTCCGTTTACCTTTTCTCCTTCCTGTACACTGACTGCATAGGAGTTTCCAAGAGGTACCACACGCATCTGCAGACCTCCGGGAGCTAAAAGCATGAGACCTTTGCGGATCCGGTCCCCATTTTTCGCCTCCCGTACTTCCATTTTGCAGATCCTGTTTAAACGGTCTGCATACATGGCTGTAAAACCGGCAGGCATGTGCTGGGTGATAACAACTCCGGGAGTATCTGCAGGAAAATTCTTTACTACCTCGAGAATGGCTTCTGTACCTCCGGTAGATGCCCCGATAGCGATCACGGTTTCCTGGGAAGCTGCCGCAGAAGTCTTTGGTCTGTTAAGAAAAGGATTACCTGCCGCAGTTAAAGGAGAGACTATCCGTTTTTTTGCTGCCTGTGGACTGGCAGGAACGGATGGGAGATGTACATGGGAAGCAGCAGCCACCAGAAGCTTGGAACGGAGCATAGAAAGAAAGATCTCTTTAGACAGTCCATTGGCTTCATCCGGTTTCCGTACAAAATCCACAGCGCCTGCTTCCAGGGCATCAAAAACCCTCAGGTTCAGGGAAGATACCAGGATCACCGGGATAGGGTGGACGGGAAGCAGCTGCTTTAAAAAATCAATGCCTGACATTCCCGGCATTTCAATATCCAGGGTAAGCATATCCGGCTGAAGCAGCGGGATCTTTTCCTGGGCGTCAAGGGCATTTACCGCATATCCTACAACCTGGAAGCGGTCATCCTCAGAGAGAGAACGGATCAGCCAGGTGCGGAACAAGGGTGAATCATCCACTACCATTAATTTTAATTTATGATCCATGATCATAACGCCTCCTTAATAAGATAAGTGTAACAACGTATGAGATAACCTACGGGATCAGATCTTTCGGTAAATAGCCGGTTCAATATAGGAAAACGGGCAGCTTTCCTTATCCAGGCTTTCAGAATGTCCGATAAATAAGTAGCCTCCCGGAGCGGTAGCATCATAAAAGCGCCTTACCAGTGCCGCCTTCGTAGGACGATCAAAATAGATCATCACGTTTCTGCAGAAGATCAGGTCAAACTTTTTGCGGAAATGGATGGGATCCATCAGGTTAAAGGAACGAAAGATCACATTTTTCCTTAAAGCATCTGAAACGGTATAGGTTTTATCTCCCATGGGAACAAAATAGCGTTCCTGCCAGGAAGGCGGAAGCTCTTTTAAGCTTTCAAGGGAATATCTGGGATCCATGGCAGAATCCAGAACACGCTGGGAAATGTCCGTAGCAAGGATACGGGTATCCCAGCTTCCGGGAAGGGCAGAAAAATATTCTTTCAGATACATAGAAATGTTATAAGGTTCTTCACCGGAGGAGCAGCCGGCACTCCAGATCGCAATAGAACGGTCCCCACCAAGTCCAAAATTTTGAATGACCGCCGCGGCGATTTGATGCTGCTCATCAATGGTATGCCGGTCATTCAC
>ENA-UERY01001009-UERY01001009.1-human-gut-metagenome-genome-assembly--contig:-NODE-1009-length-19591-cov-50.672133_pt1 | contig 19591 bp, 14 predicted proteins | sample MGYA00242989_ERZ507990 | MGnify/ENA primary metagenome ERZ507990 (study PRJEB26167, sample SAMN06115529) | human gut metagenome | host: Homo sapiens | place: China:Fujian | collected 2015-08-26...
TCAGCAGAGAAAGCCTTGATGGCCTCCTGGTAAGCGTTGTGACGGGACTCGCCGCCCCACCAGCTCATGGTCAGGGTGACGGGGTCAGAAGACAGACCAGCCACGGAAGCTGCGGCGGAAGAAGCAGCGGTGGAAGTGGCGGTAGAACCAGCATTGCTGGAGCCGCCGCAGGCGGCCAGCAGGCCGGCAGCACCCACAGCGCCAGAGACCTTCAGAAAGTCACGACGAGAAATTGCCTTGCTCATTTTCGTTCTCCTCCTATGTAGAAAACATCTTCTTGCACGGACGCCTCTGCAAAGCATCCGTTGTATACAAATATAATACCAAAGGGCAGAAAAAAAAGAAAGATGCAAATTGTAGTGATAGCGGCAGAAAACGTACAAATATTGCGCTTATTTTTTGCCCGCTTTTGACGTCATTGCCATAATGAATAAACTTGGACCGAAAAACTGTGCAACTTGTATACTTCAACGATTTGCATAGAAAACTGGGATGCAACAGGAGAAGATTGGCCTGAATTGCAAGAATTTTGTAACAGAGTCAGAATTTGTTGAAAGAGCGTTGTATACATCAAAAGCGACGATAACAGAAAGTTCCGGCCATGAGCTGATATATCAATAGCGCAAAAAACGCGCGAATCGGGCCGCGACTGATATATCACGGATGCAGAAAAGATACAAAAATGCCGTCCGGCGTGCGGACGGCATAAAATCAGGAAAAAGAGTCACCGGCGGGCGGCGTAGAAGGCGCTGCGCTCCCGGAAATAGCACTGGGGACACATGCTGACGTACTGGACGTCGTTCTCAAGGTCGATGGCTACCTGTTCGCCCTCAAAGACGAAGCGGCCGTTGACCTTGCGGCAGTTGCAGGTGGCCTTGCGGCCGCAGGTGCAGATGGTCTTCATCTCCTCGATGGTGTGGGCCAGCTCCAGAAGCCGGGTGGAGCCGGGGAAGCCCTTGAGGGAGAAGTCGGAGCGCAGGCCGTAGCAGATGACGGGGATGTTCAGCTCTACCGTCACCATGAACAGCTGTTCGGCCTGCTCTGCGGTGAGGAACTGGCTCTCGTCACAGAGCACACAGGCCAGAGGCCGGCCCTCACTGCTGGCGGCCCGGACGGCCTCCACCAGGTCCATGTCCGGCGGCACCAGCAGGTCGGCAGGGCGGCGGACGCCCAGACGGCTTACGAGGTCGCCGCTGCCCTTGGTGTCCACCTTCGGCTTGAGGATGAGCACCCGCATCCCCTGCTCCTCGTAGTTGTGGGCCACCTGCATCAGCGCGGTGCTCTTGCCGCTGTTCATTGCGCCGTAACGGAAATAAAGCTTTGCCATGTCGAAAAAGTCTCCTCATGAAAGGACCCTCTCAGCCAAAGCCTGACGGAGAGGGCCTGTATTATCGATAGTATGTGCTCAGTCCTGATTGCGCAGCCGGTAGCCCAGGCTCATCAGGCTGTCGCCGAGGTGGACGTTCTCCACCACCACGTCGGGGTAGGAGACAGACAGATCGTAGTGGGAGAAGTTCCAGAAGCCCTGAATGCCCAGAGCCACCAGACGGCCGCTGATCTCCTCTGCGCCGCTGCGGGGCAGACAGAGCACAGCCACCTCGGGGTGGTGCTCGGCGCAGAAAGCTTCCAGCTCATCAATGTGTAAAATCTGGATGCCGTTGATCTCTTTGCCCACCTCGTCGGGGGCGTTGTCGAAGGCGGCGATGAGCTTGTAGCCGTTGGTGTCGGTGGTGATGAAGCGGCTCACAGCCTTGCCCAGACGGCCGCAGCCGATGAGGATGGTGGGCAGGAGGTCGCCGTTGCCAAAGAGCAGATGCTCAAGGATGCTCAGCAGGTTTTCTACCGAGTAGCCGATGCCCTGACGGCCATTCACATCGCCGATGCAGTTGAAGTCCTGCCGAACCTGAGAGGCAGTGGTACCCATCTGGGCGGCCAGCTCACGGGACGAGATGCTGGTGATGCCGTCGTTCTTCAGGGTGCGCAGGTAGCGATAGTATTTGGGCAGGCGCTTGATGACGGGCAGAGAAGCTTTGCCGGGAGTGTTCATAGGGGGTCTCCTTTCTTTTTATCCGCAGCATTGCCGGGGAGAGGTGCGCAGCGGCAGGGTGCTCCGGCAAAAGATTTGTACTTTCTTGTACAATAATGATACATATTTGACAATCTTATCTCTAGTATAAAGTATACAGCGCGAAGACAGAATGTCAAACCATTTGGCACATTTTTTTGAGAAAGAAAAGAAATCTTTGCCGAAGTATAACCGGCAGGAATGCCGGACAAGCTGAAATGAAGCAAAAAGGAGGATACGCAGAATGTCACAAGAAGAGAAGAACATCCCCGTGGAGCAGCAGCGGCTGGAAAAAGAGCAGATCGAGGATATGGGCAGCGTTTACCGTACCCGGGGAGCTCACGCCATCCACTGCCTGACTGTCATCGGGCAGGTGGAGGGCCATGTGGAAGCGCCTCAGGGCCAGAAGACCACAAAATATGAGCATGTCATCCCCCAGCTGGTGGCCGTGCAGGAAGACCCCGCCATCGAGGGCCTGCTGGTCCTGCTCAATACGGTGGGCGGGGATGTGGAGGCGGGGCTTGCGCTGGCGGAGCTCATCGCCAGCATCTCCAAGCCCAGTGCGGCGGTGGTGCTGGGCGGCGGCCACTCCATCGGCATCCCGCTGGCCGTCAGCGCCCAGCGGAGCTTCATCGTGCCTACTGCCACCATGACGGTCCACCCCGTCCGCCATTCCGGCATGATACTGGGCGTACCGCAGACCATGCGTTGGTTCGAGCAGATGCAGGAGCGCATCACCGGCTTCGTGGCGTCCCACAGCGGCATTTCGGAGAAGCGTTATACTGAGCTGATGATGCGCACGGGCGAGCTGGTCATGGACGTGGGTACCGTGCTGGATGGCCGAAAAGCCGTGAGGGAAAAGCTCATCGACGAGCTGGGCGGGCTGTCGGATGCGCTGGCATGGCTCTACCGAGAAATCGAGGGGAAATAAATTGCCATTTGACTTTTCCCGTGGTACAATGAAAGAATCGAGTAGTATCGAAATTCTTCCATCGTCACCGACAGAGCCGCCCTGAGCGCGCCCTGCTTCATGATATAAAATAAGGAACGGGTTTTAGGAAACATGGCAAAGAGAAAACGCAAGACCTCCGGGCGCAGCACAGCCTCGCGCCGCAAGAACCGGACACAGGACCGGATGCCCGCGGGGCTCATCACCCTGTTTGCGGGGCTGGTGCTCATGGCGCTGGCTTTCGTGCCGGGCAGCTCGGCCTGGCGCACGATGCACGATGTCCTGTTCGGCGTGTTCGGCTGCGGAAGTTTCGTGCTGGGCGCAGCGCTGTGCTATCTGGCCATCCTCTACACCCGGGGCGAAGACCTTCTGCCCCACATCGCAAAGCTGATGCTGGGGCTCATCTTCGCCAGCGGCACGGTCATCGTCTTTTCTGACATCCCCACCGACCAGACCGCCGCGCAGATGACCGCTGCCTGTTATCAGAATGGTATGAGCGCATGGCTCTCGGGCGGTGCGCTGGGCGCTGTGCTGGGCGGGACGCTCCTGCTGCTCTGCGGCAGACCCGCCGCCAATCTGGTCATGGCGGCGCTGGCGGCCTGCGCCAGCCTGTACATTTTTGACGTTACGCCCGCCGAGTGCTGGCAGTGGCTCTGCAACGTGGGCGGCAGCGTCCACGAAAAGGGCCTTGCCGTCCACGAGCAGAATGCCGCCCGCCGGGCCGAGCGTCTGGCAGAACGCGCCGCCGAGGAGGCCGAGGCGGAGGAATACGAGGACTATGACGACGACCTGCCGGAAGACGAAGTGGGCGAAGGCGAGGACTACTACGGCGGCGAAGAGCCTGCCGCGCCCGCCTTCCATATCCAGCCTCCCGGCTGGCTGGCTGGCGTCTTCCACTGGGGCCATCAGGTGATGCAGGGCGGCGAACAGGCGGAGCCTGCCCCTGCGCCCGCACCGGAAGCGCAGACCCCGCCTCAGCCCGAGCCTGCCCCCGTACAGGTGGAAAAGTCCCGGCCTCGTGCGCCCTTTGATATTGATTTGGGCCCTGACCATACCACCGTCACCGAGGGCGGCAGTGAGCCCATTGAGCCCATCATCCTCGGCCCCGGCGGCACCTTCGGCATGGATCCGCTCCGCCGTGCGCCCATCCGCGCCACCGTGACGCCCATCGTCCCGGACGCTGTGGATACTGCCGCTGAGGACTTCTTCACGGCCCAGCCCGAGCCGACGGTGACACCTACCGTTACGCCCGCTGCCCCGGCAGAAGAGCCGGAACAGCAGCCTGCGCCTGAGCCGCCGCTCTCCTTCGGCATCCCGCTCTATGATCTGACCCCGACTCCGGAACCGGCCCCGCAGCCGGTCAGCGCCGAGAATGCTGTGGCGTTCCGCTCTGAGCCGGATGAGGACGGCTGGATCAGCATCACCAGCGACCCGGTGGAGGAAAAAGACCTCAACACACTGGTGGCAGCCGCCATGGAAAAGCCTGCTGTCTCCGAGGAGCAGGCCGCGAACGCCCCCGCCGAAGAGGCGGAGACGGAGGAGAGCTTCCAGTATCAGTACCCGTCCATCGAGCTGTTCGAGCGCGCCCCGGAGGAAAGCGACTCCGGCGCGGAAGACGAGCTGAAAGCCAACGCCCAGAAGCTGGTGGACACGCTGGAAAGCTTCGGCGTCCGCACCCGTGTGCTGGATATTTCCCGCGGCCCGTCGGTCACCCGGTATGAAGTCCAGCCCATGGCGGGTGTCAAGATAAGCCGCATCACTTCGCTGGCGGACGACATCGCCCTGAACCTGGCGGTGGCCGATGTCCGCATGGAGGCTCCCATCCCCGGCAAGCCTGCCGTGGGCATCGAGGTGCCGAACCATAAGAAAACGCCGGTCTACATCCGCAGCGTCTTCGAGAGCCAGAGCTTTTTGCGGATGACCTCGCCGATGGGCATTGCGCTGGGCAAGGACATCGCCGGTGTGGCCCAGGTGGCCGACCTGTGCAAGATGCCCCATCTGCTCATCGCGGGCAGCACCGGCAGCGGTAAATCGGTCTGTGTCAACAGCATCATCATGAGCCTGCTGTTCCGCTCCAGCCCCGAGGACGTCAAGCTCCTGCTCATTGACCCCAAGGTCGTCGAGCTGGCTGAGTACAACGGCATCCCCCACCTGCTGATGCCCGTCGTCACCGAGCCCCGCAAGGCGGCCGGCGCACTGGGCGGCGCAGTGCAGGAGATGGAGCGCCGCTACCACCTCTTTGCGGAGAACAACGTCCGCGACATCAAGTCCTTCAATAAGCTGGCTGCAACGGACCCGAACCTCGAGAAGATGCCCTATATCGCCATCATCATCGACGAGCTGGCCGATTTGATGATGGTCGTCGGCAAGGATGTCGAAGACTCCATCTGCCGCATCGCCCAGAAGGCCCGCGCCGCCGGTATGCACCTCATCGTGGCGACCCAGCGTCCCAGCGTGGACGTCATCACCGGCCTCATCAAGGCCAACATCCCCAGCCGCATCGCCTTCGCCGTGTCCAGTCAGGTGGACAGCCGCACCATCCTCGACGGTGCCGGTGCCGAAAAGCTGCTGGGCATGGGCGATATGCTCTTCATGCCCGTGGGCGCACCCAAGCCCACCCGTATCCAGGGTACCTTTGTGCGGGATGAGGAGATCAGCCGTGTGCTGGACTTCATCAAGAAGAGCGCCACCGTCCAGTACGATGAAGCCATGATAGAGGCGATGGAAAAACACGCCATCCAGGACGGCAAGAAGGGCAGCAGTTCTGCCGACTCCGACGAGGAGGGCGGCAGTGACCCGATGCTCAAGCAGGCCGTGGAGGTGGTCATCGACGCCGGTCAGGCGTCCACCAGCCTTTTGCAGCGCCGCTGCAAGCTGGGTTATGCCCGCGCCGCCCGCATCATGGACGAGATGGAAGAAAAGGGCATCATCGGCCCCTACGAAGGTGCAAAGCCCCGCGCTGTCCTCATCAGCCGCCAGCAGTGGCTGGAAATGCAGATGAATCAGCCGGATGAATCATAAAAAATAAGGAGTATTATGGAAACCTCTTCCCAGATCTACACCGAATTTCTCCCCATCAGCCGGGCTGACATGGAGGCCCGGGGGTGGGACCAGCTGGACTTCGTGGTGGTGGGCGGCGACGCCTATGTGGACCACCCCAGCTTTGGCACCGCCATCATCAGCCGCCTGCTGGAAGCCGAGGGCTACAAGGTGGGCGTGCTGGCCCAGCCCCGCTATACCGACTGCGAGGACTTCAAGCGCTTCGGTAAGCCGAAGTACGGCTTCTTCATCGGCGGCGGCAATGTGGACAGCATGGTGAGTCACTATTCCGTCGCAAAGATCCCCCGCGCGGAGGACGAGTATTCGCCCGGCGGCAAGGGCGGCGCACGGCCCGACCGCAGCGCCACCGTCTACACCAGACTTGCCAAGCAGGCATACCCTGACCTGCCCGTCATTCTGGGCGGTCTGGAAGCCTCGCTCCGCCGCTTTGCCCACTACGACTACTGGCTGGACACCGTCCTGCCCAGCATCGCCGAGGACTCTGGCGCGGACATCATCAGCTTCGGCATGGGTGAACACCAGACCGTGGAAATTGCCCGCCGTCTGGCGGCAGGGGAGCCGGTGGAGAGCATCACCGATGTGGACGGAACCTGCTACATGACCGACTTCGATCACCTGCCCGAGCGGTATGTGGAGTGCGCGGGCTTCAAGAAGGTCGCCTCCGATAAGGTGGCCTATGCGAAAGCCTGCCGCATCCAGATGGACAATCAGGACGTCGTCAGCGGCAATATCATCGTCCAGAAGCAGAGCGAGAAGTACCTCGTGCAGAACATCCCCGCAAAGCCCCTCGTCCGCTGGGAGCTGGATAAGGTCTACGCCCTGCCTTACACCCGCTGCTGCCACCCCATCTACGAGGCCATGGGCGGTGTGCCTGCCATCCGGGAGGTGCAGTTCTCCATCATCCAGAACCGCGGCTGCTTCGGCGGCTGCAATTTCTGCGCCATCCAGCTGCATCAGGGCCGACGCGTCACCAGCCGCAGCGCCGACAGCATCGTGGCCGAAGCAGAGCGGATGACCCACGAGCCGGATTTCAAGGGCTACATCCACGACATCGGCGGCCCCACCGCCAACTTCCGTTTCCCATCCTGCCGTGAGCAGATGCTGCGGGGTATGTGCAACGGCGGCAAGCACTGCCTCGCCCCCACCACCTGTTCCCACATGATCGTGGACCACAGCGATTACCTGAAAATTCTCCGCCGCGTCCGGGAGCTGCCCGGCGTCAAGAAGGTGTTCATCCGCAGCGGCATCCGCTTCGATTACCTGATGGCCGACCCCGATGACACCTTCTTCAAGGAGCTGGTGGAGTACCACGTTTCCGGCCAGCTGAAAGTCGCGCCGGAGCACTGCGCCCCCAACACCCTCGCCTACATGGGCAAGCCGCCGATCGAGACCTTCAACAAGTTCAAGGATAAGTTCTACGAGCTGAGCAGGAAGGCGGGCAAAAAGCAGTACCTCGTGCCGTATCTCATGTCCAGCCACCCGGGCAGCACCCTCAAGGATGCCGTCTATCTGGCCGAATACCTCTACAAGAACCATATGCGCCCCGAGCAGGTGCAGGATTTTTATCCCACGCCCGGCACCGTGAGCACCTGTATGTTCTACACCGGCCTCGACCCCTACACTTTGAAGCCGGTGTTTGTGGAAAAGACCGCTGAGGGCAAGGCGCTTCAGCGCGCCCTGCTCCAGTATTATGAGCCCCGCAACGCCGAAAAGGTCATCAAGGCGCTGAAAATGACCCACCGCGAAGACCTCATCCCCCTGCTGGTTCCCGCTGAGGGCCGCATTGCGGTCCAGCGTTCGGCCCGCAGAGCCGAGGCCGCCGATGTGACCATCCACGGCGACGGCACCTACACCGTCCGGCCCAGAGGCAAGGGCGGCAAGCCCCAGAGCCGCTCCACCGCCCCGGCGGGCCGCAGCCCGGCAGGCCGTCAGCCCAGTCCCGGCGCACGTTTTGCGCCCCATTCGGCTCCTGGGCATAAACCGAAAAGTAATCAACAGAAAGAGAATACATCGTGGAAAACTTCAAAAAAGAAAAAGTGACCGCTAAAACGCTCATGAGCCGCCTCGCTGCGCTGGCGCTGGCCGCAGCCCTTGCGCTGGGCCTCGTGGGCTGTGATACCTCTTCCATCCTCCCGGGAGGCAGCGGTGACGTCATGCCGAACCCGGCAGCTTCTCAGACCGGAACGACGCCTTCCGACGGGCAGGACGCCGCCTTCCAGATGCACTTCATCGACGTGGGGCAGGCGCTGAGCGTGCTGGTGGAGTGCGACGGACAGTTCATGCTCTACGACGGCGGCAATGTGGACGACGGCAGTCTGGTAGTCTCCTACTTGCAGAGTCAGGGGGTCGAGCAGCTGGAGTATGTCTTCTGCTCCCATGCTCACGAAGACCATGTGGGCGGTCTGGCCGCTGCGCTGGCCTATTTCCCGGCCTACCACGTTTACAGCCCCGTGACGGAAGCCTCCACCAAGTGCTTCAAGGATTTCGTCAAGTACACCCAGCAGCAGAACTTACAGGTCGAAGTACCTGTCGTAGGCACCCAGTGGGCGCTGGGCAGCGCCACTGTGACCATGCTTGGCCCTGTGGCGCAGTACGATGACACCAACGATACCTCCATCGTCCTGCGCATCGACTACGGCGCGACGAGCTTCCTGCTCACCGGTGATATGGAGGCCGACGCCGAGCGCGACCTCGTGAACAGCGGCGCGAACCTCAAGGTGGATGTCTTACAGGTGGGCCACCACGGCTCCAGCACCTCCACCAGCTACGTCTTCCTGAACGCTGTCCTGCCTGAGATGGGCATCATCTCCTGCGGCGTCAACAATAAGTACGGCCACCCCCACGAGGAGACCCTGAGCATCCTGCGGGACGCCGGTGTGAACGTCTACCGCACCGACCTGCTGGGGACGATCACCGTTTCCAGTGACGGCCAGAACTACACGGTGGCAACGGAACACTTCGCCACCGACGCTGAGCTGAACCCCACCGACCCGGCAGCGTCCAGCGCGGCCCAGCAGGCCTACATCGGCAATGTGAACAGCAAAAAGTTCCATCTGCCCAGTTGCGCCAACCTCCCGGCAGAGAAGAACCAGATTTTGTTCTCGAGCTATGATGAAGCTGTGGCCGCAGGCTACAGCCCCTGCTCGAGCTGCATCAAATAAGATGACCGCTCAGCCTCACCGTCGCCTGACAAGGCCAGACGGAGAGGTCAAAGCAAAAAGCACCATGTTTCGAATCGAAGCATGGTGCTTTTTGTGCGTCGTTTCAGCAGTGATACAAAACTCCCCGCCGGGAGCACGCAGGATGCTTCCGGCGGGGAGGAGTTAGGAGGAGGCTGGAAAAATTATTTGTTGGAGAAGTCGGAGATGCGCTCCACGATGCGGATCAGATCTTCCAGAGTGGTCTTTTCCTTGGGCAGGTAGCTGTTGCCGGTCTTGGCGGTGACAAAGCCGAAGTAGGCGCTGGCACCCACGTTGTCCTCGTACACGGACTCGATCTGGCTGGCGTCGTCGAACTTCGGCTGAGTGCCCAGCGTCTCGTTGTAAGGCACGCCGCAGGACAGCAGAGCGATATGGCCCATCTCGTCGCGGTCGATGGTGGCATCGGGCAGGAAAGCGGTGCGCTTGGCGCTTTCAGAGCTGGTGACACCGGCGTTGTACAGAGTGCCCTGTGCGCTGGCGCTGGTGGGGTCTTTCAGCTCGATCATGCCAGCCTCGACCACAGCGGCGATGACGCCGTAATCCGGGTCGCTTGCGGGGACGTCGGAGATCGCGACCGGTGCAGACGGAGCGGTCAGATTCCACAGCTTGCCCAGCATCTTGGCGCACTCGCGCTTGGTGATGGGACGGTTCAGGTCGAGTGCGTCGTTCTCGTCAATGTAACCCTTGGAGGCAGCACGCAGCAGCTCGGCATCATTGGTGGTACCGGCAATCTCGGCGCTCCGCAGCACCTTGTAGGGGATGCTGGCGTCCTGATTGCCGCTCCGATCGGTGGAGACGAACTTGATGTACTTTCCGGCCAGATAAGAGGGAACCGCATAGCTGCGGCGGATGCGGAAGAAATGGTAATCGCCGTCGGCGCTGTCCGAGATCAGCCACTTGCTGCTCAGGTCGGTATCTTCGCCGCCCAGCAGGGTGGAGCTGCCCTCAATGCGCTGGCCCGGGACGGGAACGCCGAGGATCTTGGTCTCCACGGGGCGGGGGTAGGTCTTGCCGTTGATGGTCACGTTCTCCATGACGGGGTCTTCCCAGTTCAGAGCGCGGATGTCGGTGCCGACGTTGGAGATGTTCACATTGCGGAACACCAGACCGGTGATGGGAACCTCCTCAAAGGCCTCCATGAAGATGCCGTACTCGCCGCCGCTGCTGGTCAGGTTCTCGATGGTAATGTTCTTGAACTGAGGCAGATAATTACCATCACGGCCCACATCGTACAGCATGGTGGCATGGACGACGGCGTTGCCGACAGATTTGACCTTGGAGTTGCGCAGATAGATGTTCTCCACAGCGCCGCCGCGCTCTGCATTGGTCTTGAAGCGCAGGGCGTAGTTCAGAGTGGGACTGTCGAAGGTGTTGTTGTCTGCGAACAGGTTCTTGATGCCGCCGCTCATCTCGCTGCCGCAGGCGATGCCGCCGTGGCCGTCTGCGAAGGTGTTGTTGCGGATGATGAGGTTCTGGGTGGGATAACCAGCTTCGCCCAGCTCACGGCCATCGCGGTTGCGGCCGGCCTTGACGGCGATGCAGTCGTCGCCGGTGTTGAAGAAGCAGTTCTCGATCAGGACGTAGTTGCAGTTTTCGGGGTCACAGCCGTCGTTGTTGTAGCCGTGGGTGTCGATGGTGACGCCGCGGGCGGTGAAGTTGGTGCAGAGGACGGGATTCAGCTCCCACATGGGAGAGTTGGCGATGGTGACGCCCTCGACCAGGACATTGGTACACTCGATGGGCTGGTAGAAGTTGGGGCGCAGATAATGGCCTTCGCCGAAGATACGCTCCTCTGCGGGGGTGCCGTCGTCGGTCATCTTGCGCAGCAGCTTGGCATCGGCGCTGCTGGGCCTGGTGGTGGTGCCGTCCGGGTTGACGGTGCGGGACCAGTTCCACCAGTTGTTCTTATCGGCCTGACCATCGAGGGTGCCCTTGCCGGTCAGAGCGATGTTCTCCTGCTGATAGGCGTAGATCAGCGGGCTCCAGTTGTACAGCTTGGAGCCTTCGTAGTGGGCGAACACCAGCGGGTAGTTGGCCGGGGTGATGTCCCGGGTGAAGCGCAGGATGGTGTCCTTGCTTTCCAGATGCAGGTTGACGTTGCTCTTGAGGGTGATGGCACCGACGTCATACACACCGGAAGGGATGACGACCGTGCCGCCGCCGTGGGCGCTGGTCTCGTCGATGGCGCGCTGGATGGCTGCGGTGTCCAGTTTACCGTCGTTGGGGACGGCGCCGTAGTCCAGAACATTGACCGTGTAGGCAGGGAATACGGGGTCAGAAATGTGGGTCAGGATCTCTTCGGCCATGTCCCAAGACAGGTCGTTGGAGTTGGTAGCAGCAGGAGTGACCTTGCGCAGGCAATTCTCGTCTGCGGCTGCTGCATGAGGCAGGCTGGAAAGGAGCAGTGCGGCAGAGGTCGCACCGGCAGAGGTGAGAAACTGACGGCGAGTGATTTTTTTCATGATACAATACTCCTTACACTTCGTGCGGGTTGAAGGACGCATCTCTTCGCAGGTGGTGCGCTCCGTAAGATGGCTAAAGTATAGTAAAGATTTCACAAAATTTCAACGGCAAATGAAAAATGTCCTAGTTTTTTTAAGAATGTATTGAAATATATCAGTTATCTTGCATAAGTTTCCGAAAGGCATGATTTTGAGAGGATGGAAAGGCGGAGAAGGAAGAGGCAAAAAATAACACCAGCGCGGCAGATGTGATACGAAATCGCATCTGCCGCGCTGGTGGCCCGATTCAAAATCAAAAAATGTTCAGCGTCCGCGTCCGGCTCCGCCGCCGTGGCTGCTGCCGCCGCCCATGCCGCCGAAGCTGCCGCCGCCGCGCCCGGCTCCGCCAAAACCGGAGCCGCCGCCCATACCGCCAAAGCCGCTTCCACCGAATCCGCCGCCGCGGGGAGGACGAGGCCCCCGTGGGCCTCTCGGGCCGCGAGGGCCGCCATAGAAACCACCGCCGGGGCCGAAGTCATCGTAAGGGCCGCGGGGAGGGCGCGGGCCTCTGTGCCGACGCCGTGCGCCGAACCAGCCAAACGGCCCCCAGAACCAGCCGAAGGAGTGGCCGAGAGGGGTGATAAAGATAAAGAAAACTGCGATAAACAGGATGATATAAGCAAGCATGGAGAAAATGCCGCCGATAAAGCTTTCCCAGATGGAGTAGTGCTTCTGGGGCGGGACAGGCTCGACAGAGGGCCGGGTGGTCTGGGTGTCAGAGCCGTCGGAATAGATGGTCCCGCCGCTCAGAGTGACCCCGTACACCTCTGCGATGGTGTTTGCCACGTTGGTGGCGCAGGTGAGGACGGCTGCGTCGTACTTCTTGGCGGCGAAATCGTCCTCCATGGTCTGCACGAGGGAGCTTGCCTGGTCGGCCAGCATGGTGCTGCGGAAGCCGTCACCGTAGGTCAGATAGTAGTCGCCGTCGGCGTACTGGTCCGACTGCATCACCAGCAGGATGAGTACGCCGTTGTTCTTGCTGGAACTGTCGATGCCCCAGGTGTTGAAGGCTTCAGTGGCGTAGTCCTCGGTGGTGGCGTTTCCGGTGTAGTCCACGGTCAGCACGCCGATCTGTGCGCCATCGCAGCTGGAAGAGAGCTGTGCGTTGATGGTCTCGAGCTCCGAGGTGGTGCTGTCGCTCAGCACACCGGCGTCGTCTACCACGCATTGATCTTTCGGCAGGCTGGGCAGCTGGATGTTGGCAGCCGAAGCCGCCGGTGCAAGCGCCGTGATGCCGACAGTCACGACAAGAAGCAGTGCCGCAATGCGGCGGGAAAGTGTTTTCATCGTTTTCATGCGAAAAGTTCCACCTCCTGTATGCCGAACAGCTTACCCAGCACGCTGGCCGGGAAGCCGCCGACGTCTTTCTGGTAGCTCTGGACTGCGTCGTTATAATGCAGGTTGCTGATGATGGTCTGCGCACTGTTGAACTGGCTGTACTGCCCCTGCACTGCGCCCATCTTCATGGGGTCTGCGGCCTGCTCCTGCAATTTTGCGTAGAGCTGGCCGATGGCTGCGCCAAGCGTCTCGTTCGACTGGTAGAGCATATGCATCCTGCCGCCGGTGTAAACACTCAGAGAGTCCGGTGCGTGAATCTTGCCATCGGACTGCACCGCCCCGAGGCAGGCGGAAAAAGAGTCCAGCGCAGCCTGTGCCGTCTGCACTTCGGTGCTGTCTGCACCCAGTGTGTTGGACGCGGTGGTGATGATATTGGCGGCCGTGTTGAGCCGTGTGGTCAATTCCTCATTCAGGGTATAGCCGCTGTCTGCGGCCACGCCAGTGGTGAACCCGTTCTTCACCGTGTCGTACTTTGCCCGGAGCTTCGCCCCGCCAAAGCCGACAAAGCACCCCAGCATCACCACGATGCAAAGCGCCACGGCCACGGCCTGCTTGCCCAGCGCGGCAGGCAGGGCCTTTTCGAGGCTTGCCAGCTTCTGCTGGAAGGGCGTCAGCCGCACTTCCTCCTCGGCGGGCGCTGCGGCGCGATAGCTGGAAGCGTCAAAGCCGCCGGTGGGTCGATTCTGTTGTCTGGAAAAATCTGCGTTTGCCATTTCAGCTCCGGATCTCCATCATCTTCTGTTTCAGCTCGTCTTCGATGCGGGTGAGCTCCTGCTCGGCAGCGGCACGCTTTGCGCGGCCCTCGCTCTGGATCTTATTCAGCTCGTCCAGCGTCTCGATAAGGCTCTTGTTGGTCTGCTGCAGGGTCTCGATGTCCACGACACCGCGCTGAGACTCCTTGGCCGTCTCAATGGTACCCATTTTGAGGGCGTCGGCGTTCTTTTTCAGCAGCTCGTTGGTCATGTCGGTGACGGCACGTTCGGCCTGCATGGCCTGCTGGCTGTGGGCCAGACCCAGTGCCAGCACCATCTGGTTCTTCCACAGGGGGATGGTGTTGACGATGGTGGACTGTATCTTCTCGGCCATCATGGAGTTATTGTTCTGTAAAAGCCGGATCTGAGGACCCATCTGCAGGCTGATGGTGCGGGTCAGCTCAAGGTCGTAGAGCTTTTTCTCAAAGCGCTCGCACTGGTCGGCCAGATCGCGTGCGGCCTGTGCGTCCTCAGGCAGGCCGGAAGCCTTTGCCTTGTCCATCGCCTGCTGCAGCTCGTGGGCGCGGAAGTCGGCCAGCTTCTTCTTGCCCGCGAGGATATACATGCTCAGCTCTTTGAAATAGGCCATGTTCAGCTCGTACATCTTGTCCAGCATCGCAATATCCTTGAGCAGCTGCACCTGATGCTTTTCGAGGGCGGACTGGATGGTCTCGACGTTCGTTTCCGCTTTACTGTACTTGGTCTTCATGTTGTCGAGCTGGTTACCCTTTTTCTTGAAGAAGCCGAGGATGCCCTTTTCCTCTTCGGCGGCGTCAAAGTTCTTCAGCTCCCCGATAAGGTCGGTGATCATGCCGCCCACCTCGCCAAGGTCTTTGGTGGACACTTTGGAAAGTGCCGCCTCGGAGAAGTCACCGATCTTCTTCTGGCAGGCGGAGCCGTACTGCAGCACCTGCTGGCTGTTGGTGATGTCGATCTTCTGAGCGAAGGCGTCCACCATCGCCTGCTCCTCGGGGCTGAGCTTGACCTGTTCGGCCTCGGGGGCCGCAGCGGGTTCGGGCTGCTTTTCCTCGGCGGCAGGTGCTTCCACCGGGTCGAGGGTCAGGGTGGGAACAGCGGGTGCGTCTAAGTCAAAATTGAACGTATTATCAGCCATGAGAGATTCCTTCCTTTCCAAATCAGGCGTTTAGCCTAAGCCTTGCCCTTTGAGCATATTCTGCAATACCGTCAGATCCGCCGAGAGGTCCATGCTTTCAGCGGCATACAGTGCATCCAGCTGGTTTTCGAATGCAGTGGCGATGGAAGCCGCGTTCCGCTCCACCTCTGCCCGGATCGAAGCGGCATTTTCGCCCCGCACGCCCTGGCGGGCGAGTTTTGCGTACTGCTCCAGTACGTTTACCGCGTCGGGCAGATAGTAGTTTGCAAAGCGGCGTACCTGCTTTGCCTTGGCGGGACTGGCCTCCACCGTCTCCATGATGGAGCGGCCTGCCTTTTCCATCCGGGTCATGGCGGCGGAAAGCTCTGGGTCGGGCAGGGCCTCGTTCAGCGCGTGGAGGGCATCCAGCTTCTGCTGGATGTCGGCCAGCATCTCGTCCACATCGCCGCTGCCGGTGTGGAAAGGCACTTCATGCTCCACCACCCGGGGCGGGCAGACCTTCTTTGCCGCGCCGAACATCACGGCTGCGCCGCCCAGCGCTATCAGCAGCGCCCACAGCTTATATGCTGGCAGCGCCGCGCACAGCACCGCAAACACCAGCGCCGCCGCATACCACGGCAGGACGCTGGGCTTTTGGGTGCGGATAACTTTGCTCATGCATTTTCTCCTTTCCCGAAGGGGCGCACCGCCCCTTGTACCCTTCCATAATAAATCCTTTTATCCACAAAACGCAAGTGTTTCATGAATAATTTACAGGTTGGAAACGGTTATATAATCTTTGAGGGCCTCGCCCCAGACCTTGCGCAGGGTTTCGGGGCGGCAGGCGGCGTTGGCGGGGCTGGTGCTGGGCAGCTTGACCGCCGGGATGCCGGACACCGGCAGCAGATACTTTGTATAGATGCGGTAGGCCGTGGCCCCGTTGCAGAACACTGCCTCAATGGGTGCTTTTGCTAAAAGAGATGCAATGTCGTTCGGCACCACGTCCCGGATAGAGGCGTCCGACGCGCCGGTGATGGTGCAGCTTTCCAGCGTGTCCCACAGGGCGAGGCCATGGCGGAGGATGATGCCCTTTTTGGCCTCGATGTCCTCCCGGGCGGGGACAGGCTCGCCGGTGAGGGCCGCCATCATGGGCCAGAAACGGTTCTGCGGGTGGCCGTAGTAGAAGGTCATCTCCCTGCTTTTGGGGCTGGGCCATGTACCGAGGATGAGGGCGCGGCTGTTTTCAGAGTAAACGGGTGCGAAGCTCATCGTTCCATCGTCTCCCATGCAGAGCCGAAGCTGCGGTCGGAGGGTCCTGCCTTCGGGCCGTCGAACCACAGCTCTTCAATAAGGGCAGCAAGTCCGTCCTCCCGCACGTCGCCGATGACGCGGTCAGCGGCGGCTTTGGCTTCGTCGGTGCCGTTGGACATGCAGCAGCCGAGGCCGGCAGCTTTCAGCATCCCCACATCGTTGGCGGAGTCGCCTGCCGCCACGGCCTCGGCGAGGGAGAGGCCCATCTTCTCGCAGAGGTCTGCGAGGCCCGTGCTCTTGTCGATCCCGCCCCGCACGATGTCATAGAAGTGGGAGCCGTCGGGCAGCTGGCCGCCCGTCTGCATGAAGTGAAGGCCGAGGTGGCCGTACTTTTCGTTGAACCGCTCCAGCGCCCCCTCGGGGAAGAGGCAGAACGCCGCGTGAGGCATATCGATGAGATGGCGGTCCTGGTCTTCGCCGTCCACGCAGTCCAGACCGACGCTGTTCATCTGATCGTAGTGCTTGTGGAGGATGTCATACTCGCAGTAAACGTAGTATGCATCCTTGAAGTTAAATTGCAGGGGGTAGTTGTAGTCCTCACAGAAATCCACCAGCGCGTACATCTCTTCACTGGTCATGGGGTGCTCTGCCATGATGGCACCGTTCTTGTCCACGACGCAGGCACCGTTGCAGGTGATGGCATAGTCGAACCGGATGCCGCCCAGCTGGCCTTTCCGGTTGATGGCTGACCAGGCCCGGCCTGTGCTGAGCACGAATTTTCCCCCGGCGGCCTGAAGCTTCTTCACGGCCTTGACCATGGCCGGACGGGGCTGGCTCTCCCCGAAGGGGACGAGGGTGTTGTCGTAATCGCTTGCGAGAATTTTATATTGCATGGTGTTCTCCTTATATCTATATATAAGCTGAGTATATCACAAAATGGAGGCTTTGTCTCCAAAATAAAAAGCACCTGCACGCTTTTCCGAGGAAAAGGTGCAGGTGTTTTGCAAATACTCAGGCGATGAAAGCCACCACGATTTGGATGCCCACGCCCACAGCGGCACCGCAGGCCCAGGTCAGGCCGGTGATGAAGAGGTTCTGCTTCCAGGAGGGATTCACCCGCCACAGCACGGCGAGCCCCACGCCCGCGCCGGTGCAGAGACCGGCCACGAGGCTCGAGAAGCGGAGTGCGCCCTCGACGTAGAGCTGGGTCATCAGGACGCTGGCGGCACAGTTGGGGACAAGACCCACCAGTGCGGCCACCACCGGCTGGAAGAAGCCCATCCGGCCCAGCACCGAGGCGAAGACATCCTCGCCGACGCCCTCGACGATGAGGCCGAACACGAGGCTGAACACGAAGATAAAGACAAAGATCTCGAGGGTGTGGCGGAGCGCGGCCTTCCAGATGGGCTGGGGATGGCCCTCTTCGTCGCTGTGCTCCTCGTGGCAGTCCACCTCGTCGGCGTGGCCGGTGTAGCCGCCGCGCAGGCTGCGGGGCAGGGCCTTGCGGAGGACGAAATCCAGCAGAAAGCCCACAAAGACAGCGTACACGACTTTGATGACCATCAGCAGGATCAGCTTATCCCAGTAGGCGGGCATGGACACCAGCAGGGGGATAGCCTCGTCGCTGGTGGCGAGATAGACGGCCATCAGCGTACCCAGCGTGATGACGCGGGAGGCGTAGAAGTTGGAGGCGATAGCCGAGAAGCCGCACTGCGGCACACAGCCCAGCACCGCGCCCGGCACCGCACCCCAGCGGCCGCCGCCCGCCAGCAGGGCCTCGATGCGCTCACCGTGGCGGGTCTCGACATATTCAATAAAGAGATAGGCTAAAAACAGGAAGGGGAGCATCTTGGCGGTGTCCACCAGAGTTTCGCTCAGTACATCCAGAAAAAGTTCCATTGTTTGATACCTCGTGATATATAAAGTTATAGATAAGGCTTGTTTGCGCGCCTGTGCGCGGGGCAGAGCGCTTTTGCATTGGGGCTAAGTTCTCTTTTGCGTGCCAAAAGAGAACCAGAAAAGCACCCGCTACTTTCGAGGCGCGGGAGGCACGAATCAAGGGCTGCTCGCCCTTGATAATCCCGAAGGGGTTGTCGAAGCCCAAAAATGCTAGCCGCTTCGCTAAACGCATTTTTAGGGCTTCTCCGGTTTACGGCTCCGCCGATGGTGTTACGCTTTCGCAGAACTTTACGTTCAGCAAGGGCGTAAAGTCTGCTGCGAAGCAGCAAATCGGCGGAGAGCGAAAATGCGGTTAAGAGATCTTCGTGCGAATGCACGAATCTCCAGCATTTTTGCTTGGAGCCCACTTCTTCGGAATTGTTAAGGGCGAGCAGCCCTTAACTCGTTGCGGGGAGAGTGGAGTCCAGAGGTAGGGAGGGGGGATTCGAAACACCCCTCCCTACCTCTGGCCCGCGCGGAGCGCAAAGCCATTTGACCGAAAGAATAAAATCCGCCCCGCGCCATCGGCGCGCGCAGAAGCCACATCATTTTACGTCTTCACCCAAAATAAACGGAGGGACGAAAAGTGCTTTAGTTGCCTAAATTGCAACCTGATTGCAATTTAGGTGCAGGGAAGAGTATACACGGATTCTGCGTGAAATGCAAGACAAAAATGCAATCTTTTTGCGTTTTTCTCAAAAGAATGACTCTTAAAAACTTTTTTGGAAGAAATTCGATCAAACCCATTGACAATATGGGTATAGGGGAATATAATGCAGACAACAAAACCACACACCTTGTAGGTAAGTGGGAAACTCGGAAAGGAGGGTACTCAAATGACGCTGATTTGGAAAAGTCTTCTGCACGCCAACTTTCGCTGCGGGCGAATGTACAGCGCCCGGGCTGAGAAACAAACTCTGAGCCATAGCTGTACGGTGCCCTCCATGCCGCGAATGTGCGAGCGAATGTGACGCCCGAGACAGACAAAAGGCTCTGAGCTGAGAACGATTTCTTTGCCCGGCAGACGAAAGGTGAAACTCCCCACGCTGCCGGGCATTTTTATGAGTAAAAATAATACTTTGAGTACAGATGGAGAGGAAAATACTATGTCTAACTATAAATTTGAGACCCTGCAGCTTCACGTTGGCCAGGAGCAGGCCGATCCCGCTACCGATTCCCGTGCTGTGCCTATCTACCAGACCACTTCCTATGTCTTCCGCAACAGCCAGCACGCCGCTGACCGCTTTGGTCTGGCCGACGCCGGCAACATCTATGGCCGTCTGACCAACTCCACCCAGGATGTGTTCGAGAAGCGCATTGCCGCTCTGGAAGGCGGCGTGGCTGCTCTGGCTACTGCTTCCGGTGCAGCTGCCATCACCTACACCATCGAGGCACTGGCTCAGGCCGGCGACCACATCGTGGCTCAGAAGACCATCTACGGCGG
>ENA-UERY01001027-UERY01001027.1-human-gut-metagenome-genome-assembly--contig:-NODE-1027-length-19314-cov-4.310911_pt1 | contig 19314 bp, 10 predicted proteins | sample MGYA00242989_ERZ507990 | MGnify/ENA primary metagenome ERZ507990 (study PRJEB26167, sample SAMN06115529) | human gut metagenome | host: Homo sapiens | place: China:Fujian | collected 2015-08-26...
TTGCGCTGTCTTTTGCGCATCTCAAGTTTGTGCGTAAGCACAAATCTTGCGTGTGAAAAATCTTATTTTTCACACTATGCTTTATTTGGTTTATATTTTCTCCTGAATTCAGAAGGAGAGATGCCATTTACAATCTTAAATGTATCACCAAAGTAGTTAGAACTACAGAAACCGCATTCATCGGCAACATCTGACATGCTTAAGTCAGTCTCAATCAGATACCATTCAGCATGATTAATGCGGGTATTTCTTAAATATTCAGAAAAACCTATACCGTGGAATGCTTTGAATTTGCTTGAAAAATATGCAGGGTTAAGATTAAGAAATTTGGCAACATCATTTAGTGATATGTTGTTTTTGAAATTCTCAGCAATATATCTTGAGGCACTTATCATATCAGCCTCTATTTTTTTATGTGAATGTGTTATATAATTTTTTTCATCTATGTTAGTTCTGTCAACTCTTATGAGCATTATAATCAGATATTGAAAAAGCTGACGGATACAGCAGTCTGAATAGTGGTCAATAATGTTATATTCAGAGATAATCTTGTCAAATAAAGAGTTGATATAAGATTTATGTGTTGGTTCTATATATAGTATATGTCCCCACAGATTTTTGTCTGTCCAGTTTTTTCCAAGGATATCTTCAATAGTAGATATATAATCAGAAGAAAATTCTATGTATATGCGTTCGGATGAATTATCACCTATATAGCTTGTTCTGTGGATTGCATTAGCAGGGATAAATATAATATTTCCAGCGGAAAGCGTATAAAGCTTGTTGTCCAGGGAAATTGTACAATTACCATTAACGAGATAAAAAAGTTCATAATATGTATGACTGTGTGCAGAGTGCATGGAATAATGTGGTTCATGCATGCCACGTTCAATACGGAACCTTGAAATATTGTGTATCGTCTGTTTCATATGTTTATAATCCTTCTTTCTAATGAATATGATGCTGTATAAGAGCTGCGTGAATTGTAAAATATAAAGAAATGGAGCGTTCTGTATATAAGATAATATTTTGAGTTGATCCATATGTTCAGCATATAATTAATACACATATAAAATATATGCAAAATAACCAAAAAATAAACAAATATTTATTTATATTGTAACAATATGTATTTTAACACTAAAAATACATGTAATCAATAAGGAAAATATAAAAATATAAGTTGTTACCAATTCGATAATGGGATATAGTAGTAGTCAATCTAGCGGAATGATCCGTAATATTTCAGGAGGTATTTTATGAAGATTGGCAGAAAAGCTAAAAAGCTTTTAGCAGTTGTTCTTACATTCGTTTTAGCGATTGGAACATTCCAGTTTGCACCTGGTGTAAGAACTATAGCAAAAGCAGCGGGGGCACCAGAAGCTGGCAAGAGTTATGTACTGGATTTTACAAAATTATATAGTACAAAGACACAGCTTAATGGTTATACATCTGATGATGGTGTATTTAAGGTAATATCAGAAGCTGATAAAGCATATTGGCATGATGGACAGCATGGTGCAGCAGTTTATAATGGAGACAAGATTGAAGTTAAGGTTGCAGGAAGTGCAGAGATTGCATTAACTTTATGTAAGTATGGCAGTGGAACTGCATTTAAGGTTACAGATGCTTCTGGTAAGGAAGTTGGTTCAACATCAGGTAAGTCAGATGCAGATGCAGGATCACAGAGCATATCTTATAACGGAGATGCTACAACACTTACAATAACATGTGAAGCATCAGGTGAGGCATATCTTCACTCAGTAATGGTAAATAATTTTGCTAAATCAGATAAAGTTGAAAGCTTTACTTTAATGCTTGATGACATTGCTAAAGAAGATGTTGTTGCTACAGGTGATTACAAGTATGGTGATAGCACACTTACATTAGTAGGTCAGGGAGAAACACAGTATACAGTAAAACCAGGAAAGACAGTAACAGTTGACGGAAAAGAATATAATAGCTATACAGCAGGTAAAAGACATGCAGATAGTAACAATATTCCTACTATTCCTGGACAGGGAGATGGTACATTAACTATCTTCACTCCAGCAGCTAAAGGTACAATGACAGTATACTTTAGTTCAACATCATTCTTAAGAATCCATGATTATAATACAGCAGATGGTTCTAAGAATGGATATACAGATACAGAAACAAGTATTAATTCATATACATTTGCAGTAATACCAGGACATACATATGTAATGTCTACAACAGGAAAGACTAATAACATGTTTTATGCAGGTTATAAGTATATTGTAGATAAGGAAGTAAGCGTTCCAGTTAAGTTTGAGAATGTAGATGCTAAATTATCAGATTCATTAGAGATAAGTGTTGTAGATGCTAATCTTGGTGGTAACGCAATCAAGTTAAAGGATGGCGCAAATGCAGACCTTCTTGAAGGACATGAATATAAGTTAAGTACTAATGATGGTGGTGTAAGAGCTGCTGTTGGTGACAGCGATACATTTACAGCTACAGGTGAAGCAATAGTTGTTTCTCTTCATGATGTACCAGATGTAACTGTAGAAGGTAAGATCACAGGCACTCCAGAAGGAACAGTTAAAGAACTTTCACTTACAAACATGGTTAACGGACGTTCATATAAGGCTACTGTATCAGGAGATTCTTATACATGTACATTAAAGCCAGGTGAATACAATACAAGTGTTGTAACAACTAATGGTGGTGTAACACATGATAGAGTTTCAGTTAAGACTGAAGGAACAACAGTTAATGAAGTATATGTAGAACTTCCAGCTAAGGAGGCAGAACCAGTAGCTTTTAAGAGCGAGCTTAATGTTCCTGGTGATTATGCTACATTAAATGAAGCTTCAGATGCAATTCTTAGAATGCAGGACAGACCAGAAGGAGAAGCAGGCAGAGTTACTATTAATCTTAAAGCAGATATATTCGAGCAGACAGTTATGGCAGCTCCATATGTAACACTTAAAGGTAATAACCATACTATTTCATGGTACTATGGTGTTGGTACATATTATTATTCAGTAGATCCTGTTACAGGTCTTTACAATGAAGTACTTGCAAGAGATAAGTATTCATATGTAGAAGGTAACGGAAGTCTCTGGGGTGGTGTATTTATCGTAAGAGGTGATAACTTCATTGCAGAAGATACAACATTTAAGAATACTTATAACTATGAATTAACAGAAGCAGAGAAGACAGATATTGCAGGTACAACATTGTCAGTAGACAGACTTGCAAAGGATGCTGATGTTACAGCATATGTTTATAAGGAAAGATCAAATGCTTTCTATATTGAAGCAGATAATATTGAGTGTTATAACTGTAAGATTCTTTCTTCACAGGATACACTTGGAAGAAATGGTTCTAAGAACAATAACTATCATACATATTTCAACAATTGTTTGATTGGTGGTAATGTAGATTATATTTGTGGCGAATTCTCAGCAGTATTTGATAACTGTGAATTACAGTGGAAGACATATAAGGATGATGAAAAGGATGCTGCTAAAAACAATGCAAAGCTTGGCTATATCACAGCAGCTAAGACAAGTCCATATGTATTCAGAAACTGTAAAGTGACAACAGATGGTGTAAGCACCGGTGCAGTATCAGGATATTATGGTAGAACATGGGGCGCAGGCTCTAATGCTACATTTATTGGAACACAGACTAATGGTTATGTGTTAGAAGATGGATGGGGTGAGATGAGCACAGGAGATGGAACATCAGCTATCTTCAAGGAATATAATAATGTTTCAGGAGAAAATGCTTTTGTAACTAAAGGACAGTTCAGCAAGGCTGAAAATCAGTCAGCTGAGGCAGTTGCAGATTATATTGAATCAGCTAATGTTTCAGCAGTTAATACAGTACTTGGATGGATTCCTGCTCATTATGCATATGATGTTAAGCCAGTAGAGATAGTTACTCCAACAGAAAGTGGAATAGCAGCCGTTGAGGTATCAAAGGAAGCTAAATTCGTAGATGAGTCAGGCAAGGGCGTAGCTACAGGTTCTGTTACAGCAATAGAAAAGGCTGCAAGTGAGGAACAGGTAGCAGCAGTTAAGGAAGCAGTTGCTAATGCAGAGGATATAAAGCTTACAGACAAGGCACAGATCATTGATATTTCTTTAAGCAATAAAGATGGTAGTGTTGTTAAGCTTTCTAATGGTACACTTAAGATAAGTCTTAAGAAGAATGCAGATATTGATTATACTAAGTATGCAGTAGTTGTTTATCATCTTAAGGATGATAATACACTTGAAAAACTTGATGTAACAGTATCTGATGATGCTATATCATTCGTAACAGGTGGATTAAGCCCATTTGTTATTGATTATGTGGAAGTTGAGTCAGCATCTGGAGCTGATACAACGATTACAGAAGATGCAACAGTTACAGCACCTACAACAGGAGATGCAGCTCCAGTTGCTATCTACTTATTACTTGCAGTTATGGCTATAATGATGGCTTGTACAGTAGCAGGAAAGAAACGCATAAGATAATATAATATGAGATTTCATAAAGTTAAATTTGTTTAAAGTTGTAAAATAAAAAGATTGCAGTCATAATAGTTAGGAACACGCTAACTGTTATGATTGCAGTTTTTTTATATTGCATAAATAGTTAAAAATAATATAAATACTTCCTTTTTTGACGGATATCATTTATATTATGATGGTGGATCAAAGTGTCAGAGGATTGTACGAATTGCATAGCAATGCGGCAATTAAAGTTTAATGATAAGATAAACAGAACAGGGAGAATAAATTTATGTATATAGTAGCAGGCTTAGGAAACCCGGGAACACAGTATGCAGGGACAAGACATAATGCGGGTTTTTCATGCATAGATGAACTTGCAGACAAGTATAATATTAGTGTTGATACAGCAAAGCATAAAGGACTTATAGGAAAAGGTGTTATAGAAGGGGAAAAGGTTCTGCTTGTAAAGCCTATGACATATATGAACAATTCAGGTGAATGTATAAGAGAGGTTATGGATTATTATAAGGCTGATATTGATGACCTGATAGTTATATTTGATGATATAAGCTTAGAGCCTGGAAGGTTAAGATTACGTCCAAAGGGAAGTGCTGGCGGACATAACGGAATAAAGAGCATAATAGCTCATCTTGGCAGTGATAAATTCAAAAGAATAAAGTATGGTGTAGGAGACAAGCCAAAGGGATGGGATCTTGCAGACTGGGTTCTTGGAAAGTTTCCAGCTGAATTATATCCTGCACTCAGAGAAGGAAATAAAAGAGCCTGTGAAGCAGTTGAATGCATAATAAGCGAAGGCATTGAAAGTGGTATGAATAAATTTAACGGATAATCCCACGATATGCGAATATTGGGGAGAATTGTGGGAGTGCGTAGCACGGAACAATTCGTAGGTATCAAAGTCGGGAGCTTTTGATCACGACATCTTTATATCAGACAGATTTAATTAGGAGGATGGTTTTGAACACATTTTTTAAGCCTGTATGTGATACAGCAGCAATAGAGCAACTTAATAAAGAATTATCAGTGGATGGTGGAAAAACAGCACTTATAAGTGGCTGTATTGATACGCAGAAGGTGCATATAGCAAGTGCTATAGGACAGGATTATCGTTTTATGCTTGTTATAACAAGTGATGAAGCCAAGGCAAGAAATATGTGTGATGATGCAGCATTTTTTAATGGCGATGCATTGTATTATCCAGCTAAGGACGCAATATTCTATAGTGCAGATGTTACAGGCAATCAGATAACAGGACAAAGATTAAGCTGTATAAGCAGAATCATAGAACATATAAAAGCGGCAGAACACGTAGAAGTATCGGACAAAGACAGCAGTAAACAGGAAGCGGATAAACGTAATGGAGAAGCTGGAAGCATCAGAGCTGACTCGGGTAGTCTGCTGACAGTAGTAACTACCATTGATGGAGTATCAGACAGACTGATTCCTCTGAAAAGATATATGGATTCAATAATAACGATTGATAGCACAAGCAGTATTGATACAGAGGAACTTGCAAAGAAAATGGTATCCATGGGTTTTGTAAGAACAGCAATGGTAGAGGGCAAAGGTCAGTTTTCAATAAGAGGTGGCATCATAGATATATTTTCATATACAGATGAGGCGCCAGTAAGAATAGAGCTGTGGGATACAGAAGTTGATTCCATAAGAATGTTTGATGCAGAAAGCCAGAGGTCGATAGAAAAGCTGAAATCATATCATATATTTCCAGCTACAGAGTATCTTTTCACAGCGGAAGAAAAGCAGGCTGGACTTGATAAGATAAGAAAAGAAAGAGATAAGCAGCTTCAGTGCTTTGATTATGATAAACGAAGGCGTACACAGGAGCAGATAGAGGCTGGCAACAATATTAATAAGATTGTTGGGGATGTAGAAAGAACAGGCAGTTATGATAAGTTTCTGGATACAATAATTAAAGACACAGTAGGCTTAACAGAGTATTTTCCTAAGGAAAGTACTCTTGTTGTGCTGGATGAACCGAACAGACTTAAGGAATGTAACGAGCTTACATTATATGAATATGGTGAAAGCATGAAAAACAGGCTTGCAGCAGGCTATGTCCTTCCAAGCCAGACACATAAGATAAAGACTCTTTGTGAGATAACAGGTGATATTAGAGAATATAAAAAGCTTATACTTACAACTCTTGATTATAAACCGGAAGGTTTTGAAATAAACTATAAGATGCATGTTGAGGCAAGAAGTATAAGCTCTTATAACAACAGCTTTGAGTACCTGTCAAAGGATCTTATGAAGTACAAGAAGAGTGGCTATACAACGGTGCTTGTATGCAGTTCGAGGACAAGGGCACAAAGAATAGCTGACGATCTTGGGAAACTTGATATACCAGCATTTTACAGTGAGGATTTTAGTAAGGATTATGGAAAAGGACTTATTATAGTTACATATGGAAGTCTTCATAAGGGTTTCGAGTATCCAGTTCTTTCGTTTGTTGTTATAGCAGAAAATGATATATTTACGTCCAAAAGAATAAAAAAGCTTAAAAAGAAAAAACATGATGGCAAAAATATAGCAAGCTTTAACGAACTGAATATAGGTGATTATGTTATACATGAGAATCATGGGCTTGGTGTATATAAGGGAATAGAAAAGATAAAGGTGGATGGAGTAGAGAAGGATTATATAAAGATAACTTATGCGGATGATGGTAATCTTTATGTTCTTGCTACTCAGCTTGACAGACTCCAGAAGTATGCAGACCAGGATGTAGAAAAGAAACCTAAGCTTAATAATCTTGGAGGCAAGGAGTGGAGCAAAACTAAAGCGAAGGTTCATGGGGCGGTTGAAGTTGTAGCTAAGGAACTTGTAAGACTGTATGCGATAAGACAGAAGGCAGAAGGATACAGGTTTTCAAAGGATACGGTATGGCAGCAGGAGTTTGAGGAAATGTTTCCGTATGAAGAAACTGATGACCAGCTTAACGCCATACAGGATACAAAAAACGATATGGAAAGTGGCCGTGTTATGGACCGCCTTATATGTGGAGATGTTGGATATGGTAAGACAGAGGTTGCCATAAGGGCAGCTTTTAAGGCGATACAGGATGGAAAGCAGGTGGCTTATCTTGTGCCGACAACAGTACTTGCAAGCCAGCATTATTCAACATTTGCAGAGAGAATGAAAGGCTTTCCGGTAAATGTAGGACAGTTGTCAAGCTTCAGGACGTCAGCGCAGAATAAAAAGACTATTGAGGAACTTAAAAGCGGAATGATAGATGTGGTTATAGGAACACACAGAATTCTGTCAAAGGACGTTAAGTTTAAGGATCTTGGGCTGCTTATCATAGATGAGGAACAAAGATTTGGTGTTACACATAAGGAGAAAATCAAGGAGCTTAAGAATAACATAGATGTTCTTACTTTAAGTGCAACGCCTATTCCAAGAACACTGCATATGAGTCTTGTTGGAATAAGAGATATGAGTGTGCTGGAAGAACCACCAGTTGACAGGCATCCTATACAGACATTTGTAACAGAGCATAATGACGAGATGATACGTGAGGCAATAACAAGGGAGCTTGCCAGAAATGGACAGGTGTATTATGTATACAATAAAGTGCGTAATATAGAAGAAAGAGCCGAATATATACAGAATCTTGTTCCGGATGCTGTAGTAGAATATGCTCATGGACAGATGGATAAAAGGCAGCTTGAAAAGATTATGTATCAGTTTGTTAATGGTGAGATAGATGTACTTGTATCAACAACCATTATCGAGACAGGTATGGATATTCCAAACTGTAACACTATGGTTATAGAAAATGCAGATCAGTTCGGACTTTCACAGTTATATCAGCTAAGAGGAAGAGTTGGACGAAGTACAAGAACTTCGTATGCATTTCTTATGTATAAAAGAGACAAGATGATATCTGAAGTGGCAGAAAAAAGACTTAGTGCCATAAAGGAATTCTCAGATCTTGGTTCTGGTTTTAAGATAGCTATGAAGGATCTTGAGATAAGAGGTGCGGGTAATGTGCTTGGTAAGAGCCAGCATGGTCATATGGCTGCGGTTGGATATGACCTGTACTGTAAAATGCTTAACCAGGCGGTGAATACTCTTAAGGGCGTGAAGAATGAGTATGAGTTTGAAACGACAGTTGATATGGAAGTAGATGCGTATATTCCAGCAACTTATATAAGAAGCGAATATCAGAAACTTGATATATATAAAAGAATCGCTGCACTTGAAACAAGAGAAGAGCTGTCAGATATGAAAGACGAGCTTATGGATAGATATGGAAGTGTGCCATCAAGTGCTTCTAATCTGCTTATGATTGCACTTATCAAGATGAAAGCACATAAGATAGGGATTATGGATATAAAAGGTGCTACACAGCATAATCCATCGGGTGGTGCCTCTAACTGGCGTACGGTTATGACTATATATCCTAAAGCAGATATTAACTCGGATAATATACCAAAGCTTGTAGATTCATTTGGTGGTGCGCTGGAGTTTAAGCTTAAAGGTACACCTGAATTCGTATGGACAGTCACTAAAAGAAAGTTTACAAGTGCAAGTGAGTATCTTGAGGGTATGCTTGATATGATGGATATTATGCAGGATGCGCTTGAAATATAAAAATTGTGGTAAAGGTATTTACAAATTAAATAATAGTGTTATAATAGACAACAGTTTAGCACTTTAAAGTGTAACGCTTTAAAGCGAATTGCATTAATCGTGGATCAATTTAAAGTTATCTGCGAACATTTAAGGAAGAAGAGGTAATCAGGTTATGGAACAGAAGGGTGAGTTAGTATCATACAGACCAGATATCAAAGTTGTAGATTGTACACTTAGGGATGGAGGACTTGTTAATAATTTTGAGTTTAGTGAGGATTTCGTGCGTGACCTGTATAAGGCCAATGTGGCAGCAGGTGTTGACTATATGGAATTCGGTTACAAGGCATCAAAGGAAGTCTTTAACGTGGATGATTATGGCAAGTGGAAGTTCTGCGATGAGAAGGATATCAGGGAAATAGTTGGTGATAACAATACTGACTTAAAGATTTCTGTTATGGCTGATGTTGGTAGAACTGATTTTAAAAAGGATATCATACCTAAGTCTGAAAGTGTTATAGATATGATAAGGGTAGCTACATATATTAATACTATTCCGGCAGCTATTGAGATGATTAATTACTGTGCAGATATGGGCTATGAGGTGACTATCAATATTATGGCTATATCTACAGCAAGTGAGAATGAGTTAGATCTTGCGTTAGAGCTTCTTGCAGCACAGAGCAAGGCAAGTGTGATATATCTTGTTGACAGCTATGGTTCACTTTATCCGGAGCAGATAAGAAGACTTGCTGACAAATACATAAAGATAGCAGAGAAGTATGGAAAGAGCGTTGGTATTCATGCACATAACAACCAGCAGCTTGCATTTGCCAATACAATAGAAGCATGTACTATTGGTGTAAGCTATCTTGATGTTACAATGAGTGGCATGGGAAGAGGCGCCGGTAACTGCTATTCAGAGCTTCTTATGGGCTTCTTAAGAAATCCTAAGTATAGAATATCACCAGTACTTAAGTTTGTTGAGAAGCATATGGTACCGCTTAAGAAGGCTGGAGTCGTATGGGGATGTGATGTACAGTATATGATAACTGGAAATGCTAACCAGCATCCAAGAACTGCTATTGCATTTACAGCAGATGGAAGAACAGATTATGATAACTTCTATACACAGATTACAAGCTATGAATAATCGCGTGTTCAGGTATGTGAAACATCCCTGAATACGCACGGAAAAAACAGATAAAAAGCATCTGTACCGCACAAATATATAAAAAATACATTTATATAATGATTAGATAGACAAAATTTATTGACTTATAGAAAATGTGGGTATAAAATATCCGTAATTTAATTAATCGATGGGATTCATTATAATGAACACAAAAGGGTGTGTTATGCCAAGGGGTTAGTGGACTGGCGTATATGCTGACTGTACTGCATGTGAATTATGCAGGATAGAATTGTCTGCGGCAGTTATTATAGAAAGCTCCTGACAGTAGGTGAGTAAACTGTCGAACACGAAAGGAAGTAGAATTATGGCAAAGAAAGATATTGATTGGTCTAATTTAGGGTTTGGCTATGTAAAGACTGATAAGAGATTCGTAGCTAATTATAAGGATGGAGCATGGGATAACGGTGTTATCACAGATGATGACAAAGTCGTTATCAGCGAATGTGCTGGTGTATTACAGTATTCACAGTCATGTTTTGAAGGTATGAAGGCATACACAACAGAGAATGGTCACACAGTTATTTTCAGACCAGATATGAACGCAAGCAGAATGGCAGATTCTTGTAGAAGACTTGAGATGCCAGTATTCCCAGAAGATAAGTTTGTAGAAGCTATTGCTGAAACTGTAAGAGCTAATGAGGACTGGGTACCACCTTATGGTTCAGGTGCATCACTTTATATCCGCCCATATATGTTCGGAAGCAATCCAGTTATAGGTGTTAAGCCTGCTGATGAATATCAGTTCAGAGTATTTACAACACCTGTTGGACCATACTTTAAGGGCGGCGCTAAGCCACTTACAATCAAGGTTTCAGATTTTGATAGAGCAGCACCACACGGAACAGGTCATATCAAGGCTGGTCTTAACTATGCTATGAGTCTTCACGCAATCGTTACAGCTCATGCAGAAGGATATGCTGAGAATATGTATCTTGACCCAGCTACAAGAACTAAGGTTGAAGAGACAGGTGGAGCTAACTTCCTCTTTGTTACTAAGGATGGAAAGGTTGTAACTCCTAAGTCAGATAGTATTTTACCATCTATCACAAGACGTTCATTAGTACATGTTGCTAAGGAATACCTTGGACTTGAAGTTGAAGAAAGAGAAGTTCTCTTTGATGAGGTTAAGGATTTCGCTGAGTGTGGTCTTTGCGGTACAGCAGCAGTTATCTCTCCAGTAGGAAAGATTGTTGATCATGGTAAGGAAATCTGCTTACCAAGTGGTATGGACGAGATGGGACCTGTTACAAAGAAGTTATATGAAACTCTTACAGGTATCCAGATGGGTAGAATCGAAGCTCCTAAGGGTTGGATTTACACAGTAGACTAATATTGCTGATGGTTAAAAAGGCTTGTTAGAAGCTTAGCTAACTGGTCTATAGATGTTTATTACAGCTGATAATGTAATTATTATATTCGGTCAGAATGTTAAAAGTACGTTCTGACCGAATTTTTGTGTGATAAATGTATGATTAGTGATGGGGTTAAAGGCATATTCTGCAGCTCTTTAATATAAGTTGTGCAGAATAGTTGTGCAATTAACACTTACACCATAAAATGAAAATATAGATGGAGTAAACATATGTTGTTTAGTAGTAAAGATTTAAGGAAGCTTATAATTCCGCTTATGTTTGAACAGCTGCTTGCTGTTCTTGTAGGACTTGTGGATACACTTATGGTATCACAGTCAGGAGAAGCGGCAGTTGCAGGAGTTGCACTTGTTGATAATATCAACAGGCTTATCATACAGGTTATGGCAGCACTTGCGACAGGTGGCGCTGTTGTCTGCAGTCAGTATATAGGTAAAGGCAGGGATGATGAATCAAGAAAGTCAGGAGCGCAGCTTGAGACCGTTTTGTTAGTATTTTCAGTTATAATGACTGCATTTTCAGTTTCATTTACAAGACCATTACTTAAGGTGATATTCGGAACTGTTGAAGATTCGGTTATGGATTGTGCTGTGTTATATTTTGTTATAACAGCCCTTTCATATCCTTTCCTTGGAATGTACAATGCAGGAGCTGCAATATTCAGAAGTGTAGGCAACAGTAAGGTAAGCATGAATATAAGCATACTTATGAATGTGATAAATGTAGCTGGAAATGCGTTGTTTGTATTCGTATTTAAGTGGAGCGTAGCTGGTGTTGCACTGTCAACAGCACTTAGCCGTGTTGCAGCTGGAATAGTTATGACAGTACTTGTATGCGGAAAGACTAATCCGATAAGAATAGATCATATAAAATATTTTGTTCCAGACTGGATGTATATAAAGAAGATTCTGACAATAGGTATTCCATCAGGCATAGAAAATGGTATGTTCCAGATAGGAAAGCTTATGGTTGTAAGTATGGTTGCTACGTTTGGTACGGCGGCTACAGCAGCGAATTCAGTGGGTTATACAGTTATAGATTTTGCAAATATTCCGGCTTCATCTATGGGACTGGCGCTTATCACAGTTGTTGGGCAATGTATAGGAGCTGGCAAGAAGGATCAGGCAAAGATGTATACAAAGAAAGTTCTCTGGTGGTCATATCTTGGCGACTGGGCATGCAACATACCGCTTTTCTTTGCAGCAGGATTTATAGCCTCATGGTTTCATCTTTCACCAGAAGCAACACATATTACTGTTACTATATTAAGATGTTTTAATGTTGTATCACTTTTTATATGGCCGCTTTCATTTACATTGTCGAATCCTTTAAGGGCTTCGGGAGATGTGAAGTATACTATGACGGTCAGCATTATATCTATGTGGCTTTTCCGTGTCGGCAGCAGCTATATATTCGGAGTTGTACTTGGACTTGGTGTGCTTGGTGTATGGATCGGAATGTTCGTAGATTGGGCTGCGAGGTCATTATGTTTTGTCATAAGATTTGTGAGTGGCAAGTGGCTTGAGAGAGGGTCATTGGCGTAGATTGTTATAAAATAAATATACTTTAATAAATCGGTGGTTGCAATATTAAAATATATATGATATTCTATGAGTATAGTATACTAATAGAATTAATACAAGGGCAGTAAGAATTGCAAAAAATACTAACATAAATCATTTGCAGATATATAATAGTAAGAATGTCATACAGTCAGAGAAGTAAAGTGTTCTTTGATTGTATGACATATATATATTTGTGTAACATGTATTTTAAGAGATGGCAGTTGTGTTTAATGCCTGTATTCTAAATTTCAAGCTGAATTCAGCATCAAAGATATTTCCCAAAACAATAAAATAATTAAATAGAAACAATATTGATAATAAGTATGTATGTATTATGCAGAAAGGCGTAAAATGGCTTATAATAAGAACAGTAGGACTTATGATGATGTTATTGTAAAAGAGTTCTGGAGGGATAATGACAGATTTGCAGACCTTTTTAATGCAGTTTTGTTTAAAGGAAAGTGTGTTGTAAAGGCAGATGAATTGCAGGAAATGGATACAGATGTATCAGGAACAATTAAAGTTAAAGATTATAAAGAAACTTTAAAAAGAGCAAGAGATGTTGTCAAAAAATATTATAATGGTATAGAATTTAATATATTAGGGCTGGAGATGCAGGAAAAAGTACATCTTGCAATGCCGTTAAGAACAATGGTATATGATGCACTTGGATATATTAAAGAGTATAATCAGATAAGGCAGAAGAATATGGAGTCTGGCTATAAAGGAAGTGACAAAGAAGAATTCCTGTCTGGGCTTAAGTATTCTGACAGATTTCATCCTATAATAACGATAGTATTTTATTATGGAGAGAAAAAATGGAACGGACCAACAAGCCTTAGTGATATGATGGTGGATATGCCAGCAGAGATTAAGGAAATGTTTAACGATTATAACATTAATCTCATACAGGCAGCTGACCAGAAGACATATAACTTTAATAATGATGATGTAAAGGCATTGTTTGATATTATACACAGCATCTACAATAAAGATTTTGAGTATTTGGCACAAAAATATGCCAATAAATCATTACCGGTTGACTTTATTGATATGATAGGCAGGATTACAGGAACAAAAAATTTTATAATAACATCGGACGATGTAAGGAAAGGCAAGGTGGTTAAAGTGGAAATGTGGAGTGCGATGAAAGAATTCAGGGAAGGCGGCAGGCTTGAAGGCAAAGACCAGGCAATGTTAGAGAATATAAAGGCACTTATGAGAAAACTGAACCAGTCAGAAGAGGAAGCTATGGATACACTTGATATAGGCGAGGAGGATAGGGAAAGGTATCATAAGATGCTTAATGCCTAAAGATAATAATAGGGGTTTATTATAATGAATGGTGCTATCTCTTAAGAATAAGATATAGCAAAGACAGGGAAGAATCTAAGAATAAGTTGATAGCAATGCTGGAAGTGCTGCTGTCGAGTACAAAGAAGAAAGAAAAAATGCAGCAGCTAGAAGGCTATGGACTGAAAATGACAACAGAACTGGAAGGGTGTGTGAGTGATATGTGTAATATAAGTGAGGCTATATTAGAACGAGCTCTGGAAGAGGGGCTAGAGAAAGGAATAGAGCAAGGATTAGAGAAAGGAATAGAGCAAGGAATAGAGCAAGGATTAGAGCAAGGTCTAGAACAAGGAATAGAGAAAGGAATAGAACAAGGAATAGAGAAGAATCAGTTAGATAATATAGTAAAGCTGATGAAAAAACTAAGCCTGACAGAAGAAGAGGCAATGGACATGTTGGATATAGCTGAGGAGAATAGGACAAGGTATCAAGATATACTTAAGAAATAAGAGCAGATAGGAAGAATATATCTTAAGGTGCGACAGGACAGTAATAACAGTAAGGATTGAATATAATATTTATGAAGCGTGTGTATGAATAATGACACACGCTTTATTTAATACTTTTTATATTGATTTTGTAAAAGATGTATAAATTAAAACTGTGAATTGTGCTGAAAATATTTAAAGTACATAAAAGAGTAAGCATAAACGACTTTTTGACTTTCAATCCTTACATCATAATAATTACAAAATAAAATATGTTATTTTAAAAGCTCTTATATCAAGGTGTACCGGTATACAACAAAAATTTAAGAGCTTTTTTATATTATTTTCATCAGTTTTGTACAAAATATCCAAAATAAAACTAGCGATACCGCCGAAAATGTGGAAAATACCCAAATAATCATTGATTTTTGTGGACAAAAATGAGATACTAGATGCAAAGTTCGGTTGAGGTGACTTCGCCGGATACAACGGGTACACCGTAATATATTAGGAGGTAAGTTATGAAGAGACAGACAAAACGCAGAATAATGGCGTTAGTTATGGCTGCTTTGATGGTAGTTGGATTGATTCCTACTGGATTCGCAGCTAAGGCAGTTTCAGCAGCTAATAATGTGTATACATTTGATGCATCGGCAGAAACAGCTATAACAACAGCTGAAAAGAAAACAGCGATAGCATCAGGTAAGTATGGTACAGAAGGATACTTTACATTATCAGGAACAGTAACAAGAGGAAACAGTGATACATTTTCAGCAGAACTTGCAAAGGGAGCTGATGACAAAGAAGAAGGAGCACTTACATTTACAGTAACAGGAACAGCGGATGTTGTAGTTACAGCAACAAGTACAGGCAGTTCTAATACATCAGATCTTGCATTAGTAGATGCATCAGGCAATAAGATTGATGGAATAAAGGCTGTAACAGGAACAAAGCCAGTAACAGAGATTAAGTACACTAATCTTGCAGCAGGTACATATTCAATCATAACACCAAAGGATGGAGAGAATAACAGAGGTGTAAGAATCCTAAAAGCGGTTGCTACTCAGACATCAGGTGGAGAAAGACCAGCAAGAGCTGACTGGAGCGGAGTAGCTGCACCAGTACTTGGTGATGTGACATCAAAGGATGGTAAGATAACAGTTCCATTTACAATGGTTATTGGTTATGATGGTGCTGATAATGTTGTAGTTACTATGACAGACGAAGCAGGTAAGGAAGTAGCTTCAGAAAGTTATGCAAAGGATACAACAGGAGCAAGTGTTACATTTACTCCAAGTGCATCAGGTAAATATACATTCTCAATCAAGGCAGTTCGTGATGGCGAAGCAGACAAGACAGGAGCAGAAACAAAGACAGCAGATTTTGTACTTCCATTAGCAACATCTGCTATAGGCAGTATTTACAACAAAGGTAACGGAAGTGTTGCTGTAGAATGGTCAGCAGTTAAAGAAGCTACATCATATGCTGTTGAATATTCAAATGATGGCAAAAACTGGGCATCATTAGATGCAGCAGATAAGACAGAGGCTACTATAAAGGGACTTACAGTAGGTTCTGAATATTCAGTAAGAGTAGTTGCTAAGAGAGGTGAAGACTCAACAACATCTAAGGAAGCAACAATCAAGGTAACAAAAGAAGCACAGCAGAAGTGGGGACAGATTACTTATGGTAACGGCGCAAGCTCATCTAAGGACAGCTTCACAGGTTCTGCTAATGAAGGCAAGGTAACAATCAAGAGTGCAAGTGGTAAGTTAGTACCAGCTTCTTTTGATGGAGTGTCATTCTATTATACAGAAGTTCCTGCATCACAGAACTTCACATTAAGAGCTAAGGTAACAGTTGATTCTTGGACATTATCAAACGGACAGGAAGGCTTCGGTCTTATGGCAGCTGATAAGTTAGGTGGTTCAGGATGGAACAACTCTTATATGGCAGTAGCTTCTAAGACAGAATATTACTGGAATGAAGAAGCAAAAGAAGTAACAACTGATAGTTCAGCAACAAAGGTATCTCAGAAGATTGGTCTTGCATCACAGGAAAAGACAGGTGTGACAAAGGACAACATTGCTGCTATTGAAGCTAATGATACAGCAACTGTTCAGGCGAACTTTAAGTCAACATCTTATCCACTTGAGCAGAGATATCCAGAAGCTAAGAATATAATAGGTAACTCTACTAATACACCAGCAGATGCTGGAGATATAACAGAGATGTACCTTACAATCCAGAAGAATAATACAGGTTACTTTGTAACTTATGAGTCAGCAGATGGTTCATATTCAACAACAAAGAAGTATTATGATACTGAGGCACTTGAAAGAATCGATTCTGATTATGTATATGCAGGTTTCTTTGCATCAAGAAATGCAACAGCAACATTCTCAGATATAACATTTACAACAATTGATCCTAAGGAAGATGCACCAGCAGAAGAAAGACCTATTGAAAAGGTGGCAGTTAACACATATGTACAGTCTGCTACAGCAACAGGTAGTGCTGATTATGAATTCTTATTCTCAGCTAACTGCGATGGTACATTATCAATCGAGGATGCTAATGGAGAAGTTATTGTTTCTGATGTAGAAGTAAAGGCAGATACACTTGTTAAGCCAGCTAGTGTAACACTTAACAAGGGTAATAACGCATATAAGATAAACTTTACACCAGCAGAAGGATATAAGCCAAATGGCGAATATTCAGCAATGGAATCTTATGAAACAGTAGTTATTGATCATACAGTAACTTATAAGACATTCGGTGAAGCAGGTCAGTCTATCTGGGTTGCACCAGATGCAAAGGGTTCAGGTTCTAAGGAAGATCCTATGAGCATCTATGATGCTGTTAAGTATGTAATGCCTTCACAGCAGATTGTTCTTACAGAAGGTACATATAAGCTTGAATCACCATTAAAGATTGCAAGAGGTATCAATGGTACAGCAGATCAGATGATATACATGGTAGCAGATCCAGATGCAAAGACTCGTCCAGTTATTGACTTCCAGGGACTCTGTACAGGTATGACTATCGGTGGTGATTACTGGTATTTCAAGGGATTTGATGTAACAGGTTCAGCAGATGGACAGAAGGGACTTCAGGTTTCAGGAAGCCATAACACATTAGACCAGATTGAAACATATCACAATGGTAACACAGGACTTCAGATCAGCAGATTAAATGTAACAGATACATATGCTGAATGGCCTTCATACAACTTAATCCTTAACTGTACATCATATGGTAATGCAGATAAGGGTTATGAAGATGCAGACGGATTCGCAGCTAAGCTTACAGTAGGTGACGGAAACGTATTTGATGGCTGTATCGCTCATCACAATGCAGATGATGGATGGGATCTTTTCGCAAAGGTTCAGACAGGTTCTATCGGTTCAGTAACTATCAAGAATTCTATAGCATATGCTAACGGATATCTTGAGGATGGAACTAACGCAGGTAACGGTAATGGATTCAAGATGGGTGGAGACAGCATGCCTGGTTCACACGTACTTGAGAATTCAATAGCATTTGCAAACAAGGCAAAGGGTATTGATTCTAACTCATGCCCAGATATAAAGGTAAAGAATTGTACATCAATTAACAATCAGGGTGCTAACGTAGCATTCTATACAAATTCAGCTAAGAATACAGATTTTGAAGCTACAGGAGTAATATCATTTAGAACAGCTAAAGAAGATGTTGCAGAAAATATCAAACCAGTTGGTTCACAGGATTTAACAAAGATATATAAAGCAACAAACTTCTACTGGGATACAGCTTCTAAGACTTCATTCAACACACCAGCAGCTGGTGAAGCAGTAACAACAGTTTCAGCAGACTGGTTTGCAAGTCTTGATTACTCATCTATATTAGATGGTAATAAATCAGTAGCAGGTATTGTAAGAAATGCTGATGGTACAATAGCACTTGGTAACATCTTTAAGCTTACAGATAAGGCTCCAGCAGGAGTTGGTGCTGATTTCTCAATAGAGAAGTTAACTAAGTCATCAAATCCTACAATCGGTACTCCAGTACCTACAGGAGATAAGGCTAATACAGCACTCTATGTTGTATTAATCGTACTTAGTGTTCTTGCCCTTGGTGGTGTATGCTTCTATGAAGTAAAGAGAAAGAAGAACAGTGTTAAATAAGTTTATATCCTAATATACCTAATATATAGTATAAGACAGCCGTTTTATGGTTAATCCATAAAACGGTTGTTTTTTGTGGAAATTGCTTTTGTAGAAATTGTTTTTATAGAGAATTATGTGTTATTTGAATGTGCTTTTTTATAAAAAG
>ENA-UERY01001041-UERY01001041.1-human-gut-metagenome-genome-assembly--contig:-NODE-1041-length-19097-cov-14.432965_pt1 | contig 19097 bp, 9 predicted proteins | sample MGYA00242989_ERZ507990 | MGnify/ENA primary metagenome ERZ507990 (study PRJEB26167, sample SAMN06115529) | human gut metagenome | host: Homo sapiens | place: China:Fujian | collected 2015-08-26...
GGTGTACGGTCCTTACCCGAAACAGGAACACCATATCCCATGTAATGTTTCATGCAGGCTGCCACATTATATTCGCCGATATGATTCGGATCACTTCCCTGAAAACCTCTGACAGAAGCCTTACCCATTTCAGCGTTTACGTAACAGTCTTCTCCGTAGTTCTCCCACATACGCGACCAGCGTGGATCACGTCCCAAATCGACTACCGGAGCATAAGTCCAGGGGATACAGCCGGCTTTAGTTTCGTATGCCGAAATGGCTGCTGCCTTTTCTGTCAGTTCACGATTGAAAGCTGCTCCCATATTGATGCCTTGCGGGAACATGGTTCCATCGAGTGTATAGGTAGTTCCGTGAATCTGGTCGACACCATAGATACAAGGTATGCCGATTTCCTTCATGGACAAATCCTGAATCTGTTTGATTGCTTCAGCCCATTTTTCCTTTTTCTGTGCGACACTCAGTGGAACATTCAACAATGAACCTACCTTATATTTACCAATTACAGTGTCGAGCATGGCAGGATTCAGTGTAAATCCGTTTTTCTTGCTAGCTTCGAAGTCACTCACTACGTCGATGGTGATTTCACACATCTGGCCGATTTTTTCTTCGAGTGTCATTTTCTTCAGCCATTTCTGAATATGTGCCTCGATAACCGGATCGGAAGGAATAGCCGGAGCTGGTTTTTGTCCTCCTGCTGTCAGGCAGACACCAGTACATAACACAGATGCCAGTGCCAGTTTCTTGAAGTTTTTCATGGTCAATTATTTTTTAGTTGTTATAGTTTGTTTATCAGTTATTCGAATATGAACGTAATACATTCTCCTTGTTTTACAGTGAACGGGATGAAAGAGTCTGTGCGACAGGCTGTATCGTTGAGGAGTACTTTTTTGACTCCTTTGGGCCATTTCATCTTCAGATTGTTCTGCCATCCTCCGGTGATGGTTGCCTGTACTGGCTTTCCATCTTTCCATACAAGATCGACTGTGGCGCCTCCTCTTACTTTTAGTCCGTAAAAACTTCCGTCTTTCCAGGATTCAGGCAGGGCGGGAAGCAGGTGGATGAAGCCATCCTGACTTTGCAACAGCATTTCGCTGATACCTGAAGTTCCCCCCCAGTTGCCATCCATTTGAAAGGGTGGGTGTGAGCAAAAGAGATTAGGGAATGTTCCACTTCCGTGTTGTGTGGGGTTCTGAGCCGTATATGCCGGGTAAAGCAGGCTGCGGAACAGCTTATATGCGCGGTTGCCGTCTCCCAGTCGTGCCCAGAAGTTGATTTTCCATGCACGGCTCCATCCTGTACCTTCGTCCCCTCGTCGGTTTAAGGTTTTCCGGCAAGCTTCTGCCAGCTCGGGAGTTTTAAGAACCGAAATCTGATTTCCCGGATGCAGACCATACAGGTGAGATACATGACGGTGATGAATATCCGTTTCTTCGTAATCTTCCAGCCATTCCATCAGGTATCCTTTCTTGCTTATCTGGTGAGGTGGCAATAACCCGATGGCCTCTTGCAAAGCTTCGGCATAAGCAGTATCTGTATGCAGAATATGTGAAGCTTCTATCACGTTGGTGTAAAGTTCACGTACCAGTTGGATATCCATTGTCGGACCCATACATACACTGATAGGCGTACGGTCTTTTCCCGGTAGATAAAAAGCATTTTCGGGTGAAGAAGTGGGAGCTGTAACGAGCCATCCGTGTTTGGGCTCGCGTACCATGGTAGAGTAGAAAAACTCTGAAGCTCCTTTCATAATCGGGTAAATATCTGCCAGATAGTTCCGGTCGCCACTGAAAAGATAATGTTCCCACAAGTGTGCGCAAAGCCATGCTCCTCCGGTATTCGTTGCTCCCCATGACGGGTGTTCTCCGGGAGCGGTATAGTTCCATACATTGGTCATCATGTGGAGTACCCAGCCTTTTGCTTGCGGACCGTAAAAGGCTTTTGCACTTTCTTCTCCACTGGGAACCAGGCGTTTCACTAAGTCAACCAGTGGTAGATATAGTTCCGATAGATTAGCTTGTTCTACCGGCCAGTGGTTCATTTGTACATTGATGTTCGTATGATAGTCGCCATTCCAGGGAGTTCCCGGCTCGTTAGCCCAAAGTCCTTGCAAGTTGGGAGGCAGGCTTCCCGGACGTGTACTGCTTATCAGCAAATAACGTCCGTAATTATAGTAAAGAGCTGCCAGCGAAGGATCGTCCTGCTGCTGGAATCTTTCAATTCTCTGATCGGTAGTCAGATGTGAAACGGCTTCATTTTCGGGCAGACGGATTCCTGCACGGTTGAACAGAGCCTGGTAACTTAGGATTGCTTCCGATACAGTTTCGCAGAGATTGCTTTTCAATGCATCGTTGAGTATTCGGTCTGCTTCCGTTTCATAAATTTCTCCTGCCAGAAAGGAGGTCTTTGCCGATACTACAATCCATGCTTCGTCCGCATTTTGTACAGTGATAGACTGTTCGTCAGTCGACTGGTTTGTCTGCCTGCCCTTGCATGTTATTCCGGCAATGGCAGCATAACGGACATCCGTTTGCGAAGAACCACTGTCCAGACTGCCGTACAGTTCCAGTTTTCCTTCAGCCAGTTTGCGTACGCTTCCTCTTTCCGGACGGCTCAAATTCATTTTGAAATTGATGGAACCAGGAACGTTTGCTTTCAGGTGTATCAGCATGACATCTTTATCACGTGAAACGACGTATTCGCGCACATAATTTACATTCCCGCGGGAGAAAGTTGTGTATGCGATTCCCTTACTTAAATCCAGCCAGCGGTGGTAATCAGCAGGAACATCCTTTTCATGTACTCCGTACTGATGCTCCAAAAATAAATTGCCCAACATCTGAAAGGCTCCATACGTTCCTCCTTTTTCCGGTTTCTTAGGAACAAAGCTGGTATACATCAGTTCTTGTGCTTCTTTGTTCTTTCCTTCGAACAACAGCCGACGTATTTCGGGCAGGCTTTTGGAAGCGTCGGGATTCAGATAATTGGCTTCCGACCCACTCCACATGCTGATTTCATTCAGGACAATATGTTCTTTGCCGATTCCTCCGTCGGGCATCATACCCAGTCTGCCGTTGCCTAACGGAAGAGTTTCTTCCCACTGTGCAGCAGGTTCGTCGTACCACAATGTCTGGTCACTGCGTCCTGGAGTTGGATGAGGTTCTTCTCCGGTAATACATTTATACAATGTTTCAGCAATAATAGCAGCTCCGTACTTGTCTGGATGCACTCCGTCGACGTAGAGTTGTGGGTAATAAGGAAGCATTGCTGTATGGAGGTCGATCACGGGTAAGCTTCTTTCGGCTGCAACTTCCCGGATATATGGAATGATTCCGTTTACAATGATACTGTCGTTGATGCCCCATTCTTTACGGTTAGAAGGAATAGGCAGACAAAGGTAGATGCGAGGATGTGATGCAAGTGCCTGGAATTTATCGATCAACAGGTTCAGATCGTCCTTGAATGTAGCACGATGCTGCCAGTTCTGCGGCTTGGAATCATTGGTTCCGAGTTTGATGGTTACGATATTGGGCAGAAAATCCAGCGCTTCCTGAAAACGTGTGGTTTTCATATAAGGCAGATCTCCTTTCAGGCTCAATGTATGGGCAGTCACGCCAAAGTTGCCTACTTCGTAATTGTTTCCCAGTAATTTCTGAAGGGCAGCCGGATAACTTTCTTCCGAAGGATTCTTCAACAGAAACCCTTCGGTAATGCTGTTACCTACACAAGCTATCTTGATTCTCTTTTCCGTTTGTGCCTGTATGGCAAGAGGAAGAATCAGGAATATTCCTAATATATACAGGTATAGTTTTCTCATGTTTATTCTCCTTTATATTTCATGTATCGGAAGTCGGCATACGCTTTCGATTGTGTGGAAGCAGATACACTATATAGTCCGAGTACGACTCCGGTAAATCCTCCAGCTGTTTCGCTGCTGAGATAACGGGTATTCATTTTTCCCAGCTCATGATAAATATCGTTTTCTGTATAGCCGAAGTAATAGAAGTTTATGTCCGATTTAATATTCAGTTCTATGTTTCCTTTACTGTTTAGTGGCATCTCCTTTTCGATATGTTCCAATTCTCCCAGTTTGTAGCGAAGGACAACCGAACGGCTTTTATCCTTGTTCTGACGGACGAACAAATCGTAGTGTGAGTGGTATTCCATATATACACTGATACCAGCTTCATCATTTGCTTGTGCATCTTTTAATTCCAAAGAAGTAGCGGCTTCCATATTGAAGTGCTCTTGCCGGATAGCAACAAAAGTCGGGCTCTTTTGCTCATTCAAAGAAACCGGAGTTGCTTTCAGACGGAGATTTCCGTTCTTGAATTCATAGTTCTGCATATTGGGATTTTGCAGGTACATCCATTCGGGGGATAATTGTTTGTTCTCGAAAGTGATGGTTTCGGGTTTTTGCTTTACTGTCTGAAGTGGAAGGGTAGGAACATTCATGTCCAGCTGGATTGTACCATTTCCGTTTACGACGGGCCATGCATCTTTGTCCCAGCGTACGGGAGCCAGATAAGTTTCACGTCCCAGGGTATGATGGAATCCCGGCATAATACGGTAAGCAAGACAAACCATCCACCATGAACCGTCTGTACCTTCTACCAGATCGGCATGACCTGTACCCTGGATAGGGTTAGTTTCTCCAGCCTGACAAGCATGAGTCAGAATCGGATTTGCCGGATTTCCTACGTACGGTCCGTCAATGTAACGGCTGCGTGCGATGGTGATGCTATGTGCTACTTCTGTTCCTCCTTCTGAAATGAGCAGGTAATACCAGCCGTCTTTCTTATAAATATGTGGTCCTTCCGGATAACGTCCTCCGGTTCCGTTCCATATCTTTTTGGAAGGTGTGAGCTGCTTTCCGGTCATCGGATCTATTTCGCACAGATTGATGTAACCGTCCGGATTACTTACCATGTAGCATTTACCGTTTTCGAAATACAAAGAAGGGTCGATTCCTCCTTGTTCCAGCCATACGGGTTCCGACCATTCTCCTTTGGGATCGGTTGTGTGAACCAGAAAATTACCTTTGCCTGATACATTGGTTGTAATCATGTAGAATACTCCTTCGTGATAACGTATGGTAGGAGCAAAGATACCGCTTCCTCCATTGGCTCCTTTCAGGTTAAGTTGTGATTCCCGTGTCAGGCAATTGCCTATCTGCTCCCAGTTTACCAAATCTTTACTATGGAAGAGAGGTACTCCTGGAAAATATTGAAAACTGCTGTTTACCAGATAATAGTCGCCGCCAGCTTTACATACGCTAGGATCAGGATGAAATCCGGGAATTACCGGGTTTTTATAACCCTGAGCAAATGTTTCGCATAGAGAACAAGCTAAGGCGCAAAGTAAGATACCAATGTTTCGCATAATTCATTAAAGTTAAAAAGTTACTAAGTCTTTACTTGACTTCGATTACAAAGATACATGATTTTGATTTTCTGCATCCGTTCTTTTGTTTCCTGTCACGAGCTAAAATGTTTCCAATAGGGTATTCAAATGTTTCAAACCTGTTTATTTCCCTGTTCTTTTATGATTTAACGTACATAGAAAACATTATTTTTGTTGAATAAAGTAGGTATTTAATAATAAAATCTATAATCTTATTTTACTATGAAATTTTTTGTCTGGTTATTTTTTCTGTTAATTGGCGGGGGTAATGTTTGGGCTGCAGGACCTAAAATATTGTTCATCGGTGATTCCATTACTGATGGCAACTGGGGAAATAGTGATGGAAGTGCCCAACCTTCTTCTGTCCGCAATCATTGGGATATGAATCATATCTATGGAAGTGGGTACATGTATCTGTGTGCTTCTTACTATCAAAGTAATTATCCTGAGCAAGAATATCAGTTCTTCAACCGGGGTATCAGCGGAAATACATTGAACGATTTGAAGAACCGGTGGAAGGAAGATGCTCTTGCGATACATGCTGATGTAGTTTCTGTCTTGATAGGAACGAACGATGTGAATGAATATTTAGGTAAAAAAGACAATGGAGCTTTCGATTTTGTTTCGTGGGAGCAGACTTATCGGAATTTACTGGATAGTCTGCGTCAGGATAATCCGCAGGTGAAGATTGTATTGGGTGAGCCATTTACAGCTTGTACGGGAAATATGAAAAAGACTGAAGATTTTGCTTTACGGGATAGCCTGATACAGCGTCTGGGAAAAATAACCTTACAGATAGCAGCCGATTATGGAGCTGTGTTCATCCCATATGCTTCAATGTTTCACCGTTTGCTGGAAGAAACCCCGGAATTGCCGGATACTTATTGGATTTGGGACGGAATTCATCCGACACCTGCCGGACATAAGCGGATGGCAGACTTGTGGATAGAACAAATAGAAAAATATCATATATTGTAATAAAGGAGGATAAACAGATGGGCAGATGGAATATCAGGTGGAGCATATTGCTTGTTTTATGGTGTGTTACGGGGGTGAAGCTGGCTGCAATGAAAGTTGAGTCATTAGATAGGGGATGGTTTTTTAATCGCGGGTATGAATCTCAGGCTGCGGATAAGGTAACGGTTGATCTTCCGCATACGTGGAATGCTGCTGATGCGATGTTTGGTAATGTGAATTATTATCGGGGAATGTCAACTTATTCACGTTTTATCGTTGTACCTTCATCGGAGAACTTTAAGCGTGTTTTCTTGCGCGTAAAGGCTGCACAGACTGTAGCTGATGTGTATTTGGATAATCATTTTGTTGCTCAGCATAAAGGTGGATATACCTCTTTTACCGTAGAGCTGACTCATCTGATTCGGAAAGGAGAAAAACATAAACTGGATATCAGGGTGAGTAATGCTCAAACTATGGAAATAGCTCCGATATGCGGCGATTTTAATATATGGGGTGGGCTGAATCGTGGTGTGGAGCTTTTGTATACGGATGATGCTTGTATTGATCCGACATTTTATGGCTCATCTGGAGTTTTCTTTACTCAGTGTGATGTTTCCGAAAAGTATGCCGGACTGGAAATGAAAGCATTGCTATCGGGAACTGAAATGGCATTGAATGATTGCTCTGTTGAGTTTTCTTTGTTGGATGCGAAACGTAAAGTTGTTTGGTGTAAGGAAACAAGTGTGTCTGGTAAGGAAGCCCTGGTGAAGATGGAACTTAATAATCCGCATTTGTGGGATGGAGTTAATGATCCATATTTATATACCGGAGTTGTCGTTCTGAAAAGAGGTGGTAAAGAGATTGATCGTCGGGAAGAACATGTTGGCTTCCGGTTTTATTCAGCAGATCCGGATAAAGGCTTTTTCTTAAATGGTAAGCCCTATTCGATACATGGAGTCAATTATCATGAGGACCGTGCAGAAAGAGCATCGGCTTTTCGTCCTGAAGATTTTGAATCGGATTTGAACTTGATACAGGAAATGGGATGTACTGCTGTTCGACTGGCGCATTATCCGCATGCACAACAGTTGCATAATTTGATGGATAGGAGAGGACTGATTGCCTGGGCTGAAATTCCTTTTGTAAATGTATTTGTCAGCCACCCTCTGTATAGAGAAAATTTAAAGCAACAATTAGTGGAACTGATTTGTCAGTATTATAATCATCCTTGTATTTTGACATGGGGACTTTTTAATGAAATCAACCCGGGATGGCTGGAAAATCCAAACCCTATGGCAGAAGAACTGAACAAGTTGGCTAAGAAATGGGATATATCACGACCGACAACGGGGGCAAGTAACCAGGAAGATCCTTTGAACGGAATACCTGACTTGATTGCATTCAACCGTTATTTCGGATGGTATGGGGACGATTGTAAAGAGATGGGTGAGTGGATCGATAAGGAGCATCGGGCATATCCTCAGCGATGTATGGGCATAAGTGAATACGGTGCTGGTGCGGATGTGTTTCAACAGGCGGATTCCTTGATTCATCCAGAGCCGTGGGGACAATGGCATCCAGAAAACTGGCAGACTTATTACCATATAGAAAACTGGAAACAGCTTGCTTCACGTCCGTTTTTGTGGTGTAAATTTGTTTGGTGTATGTTTGATTTCTCGGCGGCCGGTCGAAAAGAAGGTACGACTTTTGGCCGAAACGATAAGGGATTGGTGACATACGATCGGAGGATTAAGAAAGATGCTTTTTATTTTTATAAAGCAAATTGGAACAAGAAAGAAAAAGTGCTGTATATCGCATCGAAGCGTTGTCAGAATAGGTCGAATTCATCGGTGGACATTCAGGTGTTTAGTAATTGTGGTGATGCAGAGTTATTTGTGAATGGAAAAAGTATGGGAAAATGTACGCCTGATGAGGTCTGTGTGGCTACATGGAACAATGTTCCTTTACAGTCGGGAGAGAATCAGGTAACAGTATGTGCATCGGGGCTTTCTGATAATTGTGTGTGGTATAACAATGACTGAATTGAATATCTAAATAACGTTTGACTAGGCTGAGTCTATCGTTTCATTACTGTGAAACGTTATTTCCATTTAGGTGAAGCGACCATTTCACTCTAGTAAAACGATTTAAATATGGTAAGTTTGGCTGTATAGCTTGGAGTTTTCTAATTTTGAACTATCAAAAAAGGAGTTGTATCGTGGTAGCGGTACAACTCCTTTCTGTTATTAATTGACTGGAGGTTTATTCTTCTGTTCGGAATGTTGTCCGTAAACGGATGTCCGATGATGAGGCTCCTATTTCCAGTGTCATTTCTTTGTCAGAAAGAATGAAACGGTTCTGCTTTTCATCCCATATTTGTAACTCTGTATAAGGGACGGTTAACTCTACTTTTTTCGTTTCTCCTTTACGTAGACTGATGCGCTGGAATGCTTTCAGTTGCTTGATAGGATCTTTGTCCGTATGTTTTCGTGCGGAAACGTAAAGTTGTACAACCTCATCACCATCCATATCGCCGGAATTTTTCAGGTTGAAGCATACCCTTAAGGTATCGCCACGTTCAATAACACGGTCATTGAGAGTTGTTCCAGAGTAATTAAAGCGGGTATAGCTTAGTCCATAACCAAAAGGATATAATGGCTTTTCTTTAAAATACATATATGTCCGACCGTGAGTAATATCGTAATCCATCATGTGAGGAAGGTCGGTGATGTTTTTTACCCAGGTTTGGGTTAGTCTGCCTGCCGGATTATAATGTCCGAATATAACATCGCTTACAGCATGTCCCAACTCCTGACTGCATTGGGTGAGGTGAAGCAGAGCGGGTACTGTCTGGTTAGCTCGATTGATGGCATAAGGAAAGCTGCTGATCAATACTCCAATTGTATTGGGATTAGTTTGAGCAACTTGTAGAAGCAAATCTTCTTGATCCAGTTGTAGCGACTGGCGGTCGACGGCTTCTTTTCCTTCACTTATGACGGGAGCTTGTTCCCAGCCGGCATCGCAGGTAGGATGGTTGCCGACACATACAATGGCAACATCTGCCCATGCTGCAACCGTGCGTGCGCTGTCCATTCGGTTGGTTTTTACATATCGTACTTCAATATCGTTACCTGCTTCCTCGCGAATAGCATCAAGTACATTTACTGTATAAAAAGGTTTACCGGCGTACCAGTCTTGCAGGACCTCAGTCGCACGTTGTCCGATGACTGCTATCTTTTTTATCTTATGTCTGTCAAGTGGAAGCAAATGGTCTTTATTTTTAAGTAAGACGACTGATTTAAGCGTAGCTTCGCGTACCAGTGCTTTGGTTTCCGGCTTGCTCCATGGAGCAACGGTATCAGTGACACCGATGGCTGCATAAGGATTGTCTTCTGCATGGTCCAGCAAACCAAGTTTGAGAGATATTCTGAGGTTTCCCCGGATTGCTTTTTCTATATCTTCCACACTAATGAGTTTTCGGTGCAGTGCTTCGTATACGGCATCCTTATATTCATCCAGAAACTTCGTAATACCTGCTTTGATGCATGCAGCTGCTGCAGCTGCCCGGTCGTTGTCAAAACGTTTATGGTCGCTCAACAGCAGTCGGAATGCTCCTCCGTCGGTCAGTAGAGTACCGTTCAGTCCCCATTCTTTCATGACGATGTTTCGCAATACGGGGTGCATGATACATGGAGTTCCGTTGTAGGCGTTATAAGCAGTCATCAAAGCCTGTGATCCTCCTTCGGTTACTCCTTTATAAAAAGGATAAGCATAATATTCGCGGAACAGTTTGTCGGAATAGTTGGAAGAAGAAAATGTACGTCCGTATTCGTTACTGTTCGATAAGAAGTGTTTCATAAGTGAGGCATTTCTCCAGTATTTAGGATGATCTCCTTGTATGCCTTTGATGAAAGCTACGGCAAGCCGTGAAGTAAGAAATGCATCTTCACCATAACATTCTTCAGTTCGCCCCCAGCGCGGATCTCTGCCCAAGTCTACATTGGGAGTCCACATGATAAGTCCGCTTTTCCGGTATTTTGCGTTTTGAAAGAGATAACGGTTTTCTGTACTGATATAAGTTGCTACTCGATGTAGTAAGTCGGTATCCCAAGTTTCTCCCAGTCCGTAAGCTTGCGGAAAGCCTGTTGTTGGAGTATTGGCTCTATCGCCGTATGTTGGTCCTCCCAGTACGATTCCGTGCAGGCCTTCTACACTTCCTGAGGCTTGTATTCCCAGGCGGGGGACTTGAGTATTGTTTCCCAAAGCATCCACTTTTTCGTCGAGAGTCATTCGCGCAATCAAATCATCAAGCCGTTGTTCTTCGTTTACTGCCGGATCGTTAAATACATTTTGGGCATGTATGATTCCTGTAGTACTTGCTATGAGCAAGGTGAAAAAAAGTTTCCTATGTGTTTTCATAATGTGATGTTATTAAAGACTGATACAAAACTAATGGAAAGCGTTTTTTAATGGAATGAAAAATGTTTCACAAAAGGGTATAAAATGTTTTCACCTCTTCTGAAACAGGGAAAATACTGTCTTTTTGATGCAGAGGAAAACAAAATGTACCATATAAAGAAACAAATTTATACCAGTTTGCAAATATGTCTTTTTTACATTTGTATTATACGATTGAGATTTTGAATCAATATGGAAAACACAAAAATAAACCTATGAAAAAACTGATAATTTCTGCATTGCTTTTGGGAATAACAGGAGGTGGAATTTATGCTCGTGAAAAGGTGATATCTCACGGTTATCCTATAACTCCAGTACCTTTTACATCTGTGAAATTGACGGATTCATTTTGGGGACAACGTTTACAGGCAAGTCGTGAAGTTACCATCCCACTGGCTTTTAGTAAATGTGAAGAAACTGGACGTTATAAAAATTTTGAAATGGCTGCCCACCCCAGTGACAGCAATAAAGTGACGGGATATTCTTTTGATGACACTGATGTATATAAAACCATTGAAGGAGCAAGTTATCTGCTTCAGACTTATCCGGATAAACGACTAAAGAAATACATAGACAGTGTGCTGGTCATTGTTGCCGGTGCACAGGAGCCTGACGGCTATCTATATACTTCACGCACCATGAATCCGGCACATCCACATCAATGGGCTGGCAGTCGGCGTTGGGAAAAAGTGGAAGAGCTAAGTCATGAATTTTATAACTTGGGACATATGATTGAAGGGGCCATAGCTCATTATCAGGCTACGGGACAACGTAATTTTCTTGATATTGCAATTCGCTATGCAGATTGTGTCTGTAGGGAGATAGGGGAAGGACCGGGAAAACTGGTACGTGTACCCGGACATCAGATTGCGGAAATGGCTTTGGCTAAACTTTATCTTGTAACGGGTGAACAGAGATATCTTGATATGGCGAAATTCTTTCTGGATAAGCGCGGATATACTTCCCGAAGGGATGCATATAGTCAGGCGCATAAGCCAGTTGTAGAACAAGATGAAGCTGTCGGACATGCAGTGCGTGCTGCATATATGTATGCCGGCATGGCAGATGTTGCAGCACTTACAGGCGATACTGCTTATGTGCATGCTATAGACCGGATTTGGGAAAATATAGTATCAAAGAAATTATATATTACGGGAGGTATCGGAGCGACAAGCAACGGAGAGGCTTTTGGCAAGAACTATGAACTTCCTAATATGTCGGCTTATTGTGAAACTTGTGCGGCTATTGGAAATGTGTATGTCAATTACCGGCTGTTTTTATTGCATGGAGATGCAAAATATTATGATGTACTTGAACGTACATTATATAATGGACTGATTTCGGGAGTTTCTCTTGATGGTGGTAAATTCTTTTATCCTAATCCACTGGAGTCTATGGGGCAACATCAACGTCAGCCCTGGTTCGGATGTGCATGCTGTCCTTCCAATATCTGTCGTTTTATACCTTCTGTCCCCGGCTATATATATGCTGTGAAAGACAAGGATGTATATGTTAATCTGTTCATGTCGAATGATGTTACACTGAATGTAGGAGGTAAGAAGGTTTCTCTCTCGCAGACAACTTCGTATCCATGGAATGGAGATATCCAGCTTAGGATTACTCATAATTCGGCAAGAGATTTTACACTGAAAATCCGTATTCCTGGTTGGGTACGAAATCAGGTTGTCCCAAGTAATTTGTATACATACACGGATGAGTTTGATCCTTCATATCGTGTGATGGTGAACGGTGCAGAAGTTCATGCCGATTTGCAAGATGGCTATTTTTCTATTAACCGCCAATGGAAGAAAGGAGATTCAGTGGAAGTACATTTTGATATGAATGTGCGTACAGTTACAGCCAATAATAAAGTAGAAGCCGATCGGGGACGTGTAGCTATAGAACGTGGACCTGTTGTTTATTGTGCTGAGTGGGCAGATAATGATTTTGATGTATTAAGTGTACTCTTGAATCCTCGTTCGGAGTTTAAAGTAATTGAGAGGAAAGATTTGCTTTGTGGCATTAATCAGATTCAGACACAGGTACAGTCGCTGGAATATGATAAGGCAGGACGGTTGCTGGTAAAAGACCGTATACTGACACTGATTCCTTATTATGCATGGGCACATCGTGGAACTGGAAATATGGCAGTGTGGTTACCGGATGAAGTCAATGCAACTCGTCCGAAAGCTATTCCTACTTTGGCTTCAAAAAGTAAGATAGATGCATCACATAAAATACCGACATTATTTTCTGTTGCCGATGGACTAATACCTCAGGATGAAAATGACCGTACAATTCCTTATTACCACTGGTATCCTAAAACTGGTACGACCGAATGGATTTCTTATGAATTTCCGGAAGAAGTGCAGGTTTCCACTTCGACTGTTTATTGGTTTGATGACACTCCTTGGGGCAGTTGCAGCATTCCGAAATCATGGAAGATTTATTATAAAAATGCTGAAGGAAAATGGCTCCCTGTAGAGAATCTGAATGCATACAGTATCGTTAAAGGAGAGGGAAGTGCTGTTAAATTTAAAACAGTGAAAGCGAAAGCAATAAAATTGGAAGTCGTACTTCCCGATGAAAAAACAGCGGGTATATATGAATGGCAAGTAAAGTAATATAAAGAGATTGATTATGTTGTTTATCTCTGATAATTAACTTTTTATCTATATGGGTATAAAAAGTTATAAAGAGGTGATATAAACAAAATATACCCTATAGAGAAACAAAACCGTACCTCTAAGATTCTTCTTTTTGGTTTACTTTGCAATGTTGATGATATAATAATACTGGAAAGAAAAACATAATAAATGTAAACTTTAACTATAAACAATGTACCATGAGTAAACACTTATTCGTAAAATGCACAAACGTGCATCTATGTAGTCTTGCAATGGTAATGTTACTATTGTTCTTGCCTTCGATGGCAATAAAGGCTGCTTCTCAGAGTTTGACAGTTTCGGGAGTTGTTACTTCGGCAACAGACAAGATGCCTTTAATTGGCGTGAGTGTGTTGGTGAAAGGAACCACTAATGGAACTATTACGGATTTTGACGGAAACTACTCCTTGGGAGTGGAAAAAGGTCAGACTTTAGTATTTTCGTATATCGGTTTTGTTACACAAGAAATTGTTGTTGCCGATCAGAAAACATTAAATGTTGAAATGAAAGAAGATACCGAAACCCTCGAAGAAGTTGTGGTTGTAGGGTATGGTGTTCAGAAAAAGAAACTGGTAACCGGTGCTACTGTGCAGGTGAAAGGAGAAAGCTTGGCAAAGATGAATACTAACAGCCCTTTGCAGGCAATGCAGGGACAGACTCCGGGTGTGAATATTTCTTCTACTTCTGGTCAGCCGGGTTCTGATATGAAAGTAAGTATCCGTGGTTTGGGTACAGTAGGAAATGCTTCTCCTCTTTATTTGATTGATGGTGTTGGTGGTGATATTTCAACATTGAATCCTGCCGATATCGAAAGTATTGATGTCTTGAAGGATGCTGCTTCTGCCGCTATTTATGGTGCACAGGCTGCCAATGGTGTTGTCTTGATTACTACTAAATCTGGAAAAGAAGGTAAGGCACAGATTGCTTTCGATGCTTATTACGGTGTACAGAATGTAGCTCGTAAGGCTGATATGCTGAATGCACAAGAATACATGACTATCATGGACGAACAGGCTGTCAATTCAGGAAATGCTCCTTATGACTGGAGTTCATTTAAAAGTATTTATGATGCCAATGGAAATGTCTATGATACTGATTGGGTAGATTCTATGTTTAAGGATAACGCTCAGACACAGAGCTACACATTGGGTGTTACTGGTGGATCGAAAACATCAACTTACGCTATGTCTTTGGGATATATGAGCCAGGAAGGTATTGTAGGTGGTAAGGATGTTTCAAACTATGAACGTTATAATTTCCGTATCAATTCGGAACATAAGATTTTTAAGGATTCGGATTTGTTGAAGGTTGGCGAACAAGTTAGTTTCGTTTATAAATTAAATAATGGTGTTTCAGTAGGTAATCAATATAACAATACATTAAGAGGAGCGTTCAGTACTTCTCCTTTATCGCCGATTTATAGTGATAACAATATTTATGATTCTCCTTACAACGATACTTCCAATTCTGATTGGTATAACGGCGACGGTAATCCTTATGGATTAATGATGACAAACACAAATAATGAAAATAAAAATGCTGTTTTTTCTGGTAATGTTTATGCTGAATTGCAGCCTGTGAAAAATTTGAAATTGAGAACTGTTTTTGGTGCTGTTTACGGCTCTTCTGAATATCGTAGTTTTACTCCGATGTATCAGTTCTCTATTTACAGCTACAACAATACACGTACTTCTGCTTCACAGAATATGAGTCACAGCTTGGGTATGACTTGGACTAATACAGCTACTTACGACTGGAAAGTAAAAGATCATGCTTTCAATGCGTTGATTGGTATGGAAGTTTATCAGTATTCAGGAACTTATCTTTCTGCCGGTACAGGTACACTGAGAGAAGGTTTCGACGATTGGGATCATGCTTATGTTGCAAACGGTACAGCATCGAGTGCAGACGATGGTATGTCGGTTGACGGATATCCTCAGGATGAAAGCCGCTCAGTTTCTTACTTCGGACGTTTTGGATGGAACTGGAAAGAAACATATATGATTAACGCTACTTTGCGTGCCGATGGTTCTTCTAAGTTTGCAAGAGGTAAACGTTATGGTGTATTCCCTTCTGTATCTGCCGGATGGACTATTTCGAACGAGAAGTTTATGGAAACTACTCAGAACTGGTTGGATTTCTTGAAATTACGTATCAGCTGGGGACAGGTTGGTAATCAGAATATAGACAATTACCAGTATACAGCTCCTATTACTTCTTCGAATACACATTATATTTTCGGAACTAATTATGGCGCTTCTGCTCAGTCTAGTTATTGGGGAGCATATCCAAGCCGTCTGGCAAACTCTGATGTAACATGGGAAACTTCAGAACAAACTAACATCGGTATTGATGCACGTTTCTTGAGAAGCCGTTTGAGCTTGACTGCCGATTTCTATATCAAGACTACCAAAGACTGGTTGGTTGAGGCTCCTATTCTGGCTACAGCTGGTACTGGTGCACCATACATCAATGGTGGTGATGTGAAAAATACCGGTATTGAACTGGCTTTGAGCTGGAATGATCAGATCGGAAGTGATTTTAGCTATAATGTTGGTATCAACGGAGCTTACAATAAAAATAAGGTAGGTAACATTCCAACTGAAGATGGAATTATTCATGGTGATGTCAATATGTTGTATGATAACTCTCCTGAATTCTATCGTGCAGAGAATGGTCATGCTATCGGTTATTTCTGGGGATATCAGACAGCTGGTATTTTCCAGAACAAGGAACAGATTGCAAACTGGAATGCTGACGGAAAACATGGTATTTTACAGTCTGATCCTCAGCCGGGTGATGTGATTTATGTCGACCAGAACCAGGATGGTATCATTGACGATAACGATAAAGTAGATCTGGGTAACGGTACTCCTGATTTTACCTATGGCTTTAACCTTGGCTTCAATTATAAGAACTTTGACTTCTCGTTGGTTGCATATGGAGCTGCAGGCAATCAGATTGTACAGTCTTATAGAAACCATGCAAACAGCAAAGCCAATTATACTTCAGCTATATTGGACAGATGGACTGGTGAAGGTACTTCAAACAGAATTCCGCGTGTGACTAATACTAATATCAACTGGCAGTTCTCTGATTTGTATATACAGGATGGCGATTATCTTCGTATCAGTAATATCACGTTGGGATACGATTTTGCCAAGTTGATAAATGTGAAGGCTATCAGTCAGGCACGTTTGTACTTCCAGGTACAGAATGCATTTACATTTACCAAGTATGACGGTATGGATCCGGAAATCGGTTACGGTACTTCCGACTGGGTTTCTGGTATCGATTTAGGATATTATCCTCGTCCACGTACCTTCTTGGTTGGTGTTAATCTGAAATTCTAATTTATAAATTTTAAAAGAACATCTCTATGAATAAATTTAAACTATATATGTTGGGACTGGGGCTGGCTTCTATGGGATTGGCCTCATGTACCGCTGGTTTCCTGGATGTGGAATCTAAAACAGAATCAACGACAGACAATTTCTATCGTACTGAGAGTGATGCATGGCGTGCACTGATTGGTTGTTACGATGGATGGCAATGTACAAGTTCTAGTGCAGGATGTGCATTCTATTTTGCCTCAGAAGTTATGGCTGATGAATGTTTTGCCGGCATGGGAAATACAGATGCCCGTAATTATCAGGTACTCGACCGTTTTGATGTCAATCAGTCGCCTTCGGATATGAATATTCTGGAAACAGAATGGACTAATTATTATGCAGCAGTATATCGTTGTAATGAATTGCTGGCTCATGAAAGCCAGATAGCTTGGAGCAGCGAAGAAACAAAAGGTACTTATCTGGGCGAATGTCGTGCGATAAGAGCATTATGTTATTTTGATATGGTACGTATGTGGGGAAATATTCCTTTGTTTACTGAACCTGTCAATGAAAATCGTCCACAGTCAGATCCGGATGAAGTCTATAATGTAATATTCAGTGATTTGCTGTATGCTGTCAATAATATTCCGGCTAGTGCTTATCCGAAGAGTGCGGCAGCATCAAATGATGGTCATATTACCAAATATGCAGCATCAGCTCTTTTGGCCAGAGTATATCTGTTCTATACCGGTTATTATGGAAAGGAACCTCAGGTAGAAGGTGTAACAAAGAGCACTGTTTTGCAGGGATTGGAAGATTTCATTGCTGTTGCCGAATCTGAAGGCTATGGACTGGTAGACGAATTTAAAAATTTGTGGCCTGCTGCTTCTACTACATGGGCTTTAAATAAGAGTACTGGCGATTACGAACAAACTTCTACTTATGCTGGCGACGGTAATAAAGAAGTCGTTTTGGCACAGAAGTTTAACTATACTCAAGACTATAACGGAAACAATGATGGTAACCGCTGGCTGGTTAACATGGGATTACGTAACTATCTGGGACATGCACCTTACGGAAGAGGCTGGGGAGGATGTACAGTAAATCCTAAGATGTGGACATCATACGGTACAGGTGATGAACGTCGTGAAGCTTCTATCATTAATTTGGTAAGTGAGGGTATTTCTGATGAAGCTGATTTTGAAACTTCTTATAAAGATCAGCGTGAATACACCGGATATACAGTGAAGAAATATACTCCGATGTCTAAATGGATGAAAGACGAAGCTAGTGGTGCTTGGTCACTGGTTGATGAAATTTCAGGTCTTGGAGAAGGAGATTTCCAGATTTCTCAATATCAGAATTTCATTGTAATGCGTTATGCTGATGTCTTGTTGATGGCCGCAGAGCTGGGAAGTCCAAATGCACAAGAGTATTTGAATAAAGTCCGCCAGCGTGCTTATACTTCTGAGGATGAAGATGGTAGTCTGACTCTTTCAAGCAACTATCGTGAAGTAACAGCTACAAAAGATAATATCATGAATGAACGTATGCTGGAGTTTGCTTTCGAAGGACAGCGTTATTGGGACTTGTTACGTCAGGGAGTGGAATATGCCGCTTCTCAGATTGCAACCAACACTTCTGTAACCAGTGGTGGCAATCCTGATAATGTAACTATTAAGGAATCAGATATCGTAAAGAAGCAGGGACTCTCTCAGATACCTAACAATCAGATTACATTATCGAATGGGGTATTGAAACAAAATGAAGGTTGGAATTAAAAACACAAGAAGTTATGAAAAAACTGATATCTAAATTATATACTGCATGGCTGATTATAACAGTCGGACTGTTTTCGGCATGTACTCCCGATTCCTTTGAACTGGAAGGGAAAGACGTTACCGTAGACGATCTTGTAGAAGGAATAGCTTTCTCTATCACTCACGATTCGGAAAATCCAAATATTGTTTATCTGAAGAGTTTAATGCCTTCAAGTTATCAGGTTTGCTGGCAACATCCTCAGGGAAGAAGTCAGGAAAGAGAAGTAACATTGCAAATGCCTTTTGAGGGAGAGTATGAAGTGACTTTCGGTGTTCAGACAAGAGGTGGTATTGTTTATGGTAATCCGGCAACATTTACAATAGATAGCTTCTGTGCAGATTTCGTAAATGATGATTTGTGGACATATCTTACCGGAGGTGTAAACAATCTTGAGTTCAAGTTATAAATGCAACTTTTTGGTACAGGATTAATAGCTGCATAAGTAATATTTTTTCAGAGAGAA
>ENA-UERY01001062-UERY01001062.1-human-gut-metagenome-genome-assembly--contig:-NODE-1062-length-18850-cov-3.607255_pt1 | contig 18850 bp, 14 predicted proteins | sample MGYA00242989_ERZ507990 | MGnify/ENA primary metagenome ERZ507990 (study PRJEB26167, sample SAMN06115529) | human gut metagenome | host: Homo sapiens | place: China:Fujian | collected 2015-08-26...
GGAACCAATGAGGATTTTGCCAATGTATGCTCTAATCTGCACAATGAAGGCATAAAGGTTGTTCTTGATGGCGTATTTAACCACGTAGGTCGTGGTTTCTGGGCTTTTCAGGACGTTCTTAAAAACCGTGAGAATTCTGCTTATGTTAACTGGTTTGCAAGAATAGACTTTAATGGCAACTCAAACTATAATGATGGTCTGTGGTATGAAGGCTGGGAGGGCTGCTATGACCTCGTAAAGCTCAATCTATATAATGAGGATGTTATACAGCATATTTTTAAGGCTATCAAAGGATGGGTAAATGAATTCGATATAGATGGCTTAAGACTTGATGTAGCTTACTGCTTAAATCACGACTTTTTAAGAAGACTCCGCTCTTTCTGCGATTCGCTAAAGCCTGATTTCTTTCTTCTTGGTGAAACTCTTCATGGTGACTATAACCAGATTATGAATGATGAAATGTTACATTCTGTAACCAATTACGAATGTTACAAAGGTCTTTATTCAAGCTTTAACTGCATGAATATGTTTGAAATAAATCATTCATTATTACGACAGTTCGGACCAGAAAACTGGACTCTTTATAAGGGAAAGCATCTTCTCTCCTTTGTTGACAATCATGATGTAACAAGAGTTGCCAGTATTCTTAATAACGCTAACCACCTTCCTCTCATATACACCCTTGCATTCGGAATGCCTGGTATTCCTTGTGTATACTATGGCAGTGAATGGGGTGCAACAGGAAGAAAAGAGGATGGTGATCCTGCCCTGCGTGTTTCCTTTGATACGCCTGTATGGAATGACCTCACAACATTTATATCAAAGCTGGCTGTCGCGAAGAAGTCGTCAAATGCACTGAATTACGGAAGCTTCTCATCTATCGTGCTCACCAATGAGCAGTGCATCTTCCTACGTCAGTATAATGATGAACGTGTTCTTGTTGCCATAAATGCATCCGAGCAGCCTTACTTTGCTTCGTTTAATATCGGAACTGATACATGCACTGATCTTATAAGTGGCAGCGAAATTAAGCTTAATAACGGAATGGAACTGCCTGGATACAGTAGTTTTATACTTCAGCCATTCTCTTAAGCTCCGGAAGTACTGTACAAAGCATTGTTATAAAACAGATACTTCCTCCTATTACATTGGATACCGGCTCAGCTAAGAATACTCCTGCTGTCCCCATATTAAATGTATATGGCATAATATATGTAAGAGGCACGACTATAATGACTTTTCTTAATAATGAAAAGAATATGGCGTGCTTCTTTTTGTTAAGTGACTTAAATACTGTCTGTCCGATATATTGCAGATCCATAAATATAAATGCTGCAAAATACTGCTTTAATGCAACAATAGCATCACTAAGCAGGCTGCTGTCTGAGCTGAATATGCTTATTAATGCTCCCGGTGCAAATATAATAATGCTCCACATAACAGCCGTATAAGCCAGTGTCATAATACCAAGAACCGCTATTGCTTTTCTGATACGTGCCGGCTTTCCTGCACCATAATTATAACTGATAACTGGCGAAGAGCCTTCATTAATAGCATGAATCGGAGTATCCACAAGCTGTCTTACACTTGACACTATTGTCATCACTGATATGTAAATATCTCCTCCTGTTACTGACAATACATTATTACAGCATATTGTAACAAGACTGTTAGTAACCTGCATTATAAATCCTGCTGTGCCAAGACTGATAATATTCTTGGCATAATCCGCACACTCTGCAAGCTCATTTTTCTTTAAAAATCTCATCTTTAATTCGGATTTATGTGTCAGGAAATATATTGTAAACATCGCTGAGAAGCATTGTGAAATAACTGTTGCTACTGCTGCTCCCTTTACGCCTAAGCCAAAAACAAATATAAATAGTGGATCCAGTATAAAATTAAGAACTGCTCCTATTGCAACTGATATCATACCAGTTGTAGAATATCCCTGTGCATTAATATATGGATTTAGTCCTAAGGCAAGCATAGATGGAATTGTTCCTATAAGATAAATCATCATATATGGATATGCATAAACTATTGTACTATCTGATGCGCCAAACACCATGAGAATTGGTTTTGAAAACAGCATACCGCATGACATCAATATAAATGCACCCGCACAGAGCATTGAAAATGATGTATCCATAATAAGTGCAGCTTCTTTATTTTTCTTTCTTCCCCTGTATATCGAAAACAGAGGTGTTCCACCACTTCCAAACAAGTTAGCAAATGCTGTAATAATAACAATTACCGGGAAGCATATTCCAACTGCACCTATAGCTGTTGTACCGATATGTGGTATACGTGCAATATATATCCTGTCTACTACGTTATACAAAAGATTCAATAGCTGTGCTACAAGCATAGGGATTGATGCACTTAAAATATTATCTGTAATTGTTCCATTCTCAAAGTCTATTTTTTTCATTTCTATTACCTGTCCTGCGTATTATATTATACTGCATATTATCATACTGTTTTACATAATATTTTCCTCTATTATACATATTCATCTGGAAATTTCAATTTCTAAAATTTCAGTTTCTAATAATCATTTCTGTTCTAGCTTCTTCATGCTATGTCACAGACACAACGCTGTTCTAACAGCTTATAACTCTTCCTGTTCTAGCTGTAACCCTGTGTGAGATTGATATAACAGTCCTGTTTTCAGATACATTTTTTAATGCCTTTAGTACTTCTCTTTCTGTATCAGCATCCAGATTAGCAGTTATCTCATCTAAAAGCAGAAGCTGTGGATTAGCAGCAGTTGCCCTTGCAATAGACAATAACTGCCATTGTCCCTGCGAAAATATTTCCTGTGTGCAGGGTGTATCATATCCCTTATCAAAGCTCATAATTGTATCGTGAAGTCCTGCAAGCCTGGCTGCATTCACAACCTCATCCATAGATATATCTTCATCATATAATGTAATCTGGTCTTTAACTGTTCCTGGCACCATATGAAATGTCTGTTCAACATAACCAAATATTCTTCTTTTCTTATTATCAGGTATATTATAAGAATCGATTCCATCAATTAGTATCTGTCCCTTTAAAGGCCTGTATAAGCCTAAAAGCAGCTTGAATATTGTGCTCTTTCCCGCACCTGTCCTTCCCTGCAGTGTAACCTGTTCACCCATATCAACATTGAAGCTCTTATCTTTAATTATAATATGGTCAGCTTCATATCCGAAGGTTACATTATTAAACTGGACATATGGTGTGCAGGCTTTCCTGACTTTTAATTTTTCACTATTATTGATGTTAGCTGTCTGTGTTTCTAACACAACATTAATATCTTCATTAACAGCTTCAATTGCTGGAAGTGTCGGGAGTGCAAAGAATTCATTTATTCTTCTTACACCGGCAATTGCTGACTGTATAGTCTGGATTTCCATACCAAGGCTCTCAACTGGTGCAAATATCTGTGATATGTAGTTAATAACAGCTACCGCCGTACCTGCTGACATTCCAAAAAGGCTAAGAGCCTTTGCATTGCCCGATGCAGAAAACAACATAACTACCGCTACTACAACTGCATTTAGTATAAGAATAACAGGTGAATATATCGCATCGTAAAAGTTAGTCTTTTCCATAGCCTTATAGCTGTCACCTATATATTCATCATATTTTTTCTCCATATACTTTTCCTTGCCAAGATTATGTATTGTACGGATGTTTCGTAGTGTTTCCGGTACATGTCCCGAAGCCTTGCTTACTGCACGCCGGTTTCGCAGCTGGGCTTCAAGCATATTCCTCTGCACATATCGGGTAAACCAGAATATAAATGGCAGTAATATAAGCAATAATATTGCAAGCCCTTTATTTCTGAACCATATAACTGCAAGAATACTTATTATCTTACATGTATCCGCAAACATACTGACTATACCTGAGGTAAACAGATTCTCTACAGTATCAACATCACCAACGAATCTTGACACCACAGCTCCCGGCTCCTGCTTACTTAATGATGCGGCTGTCAGTCTGGTAAAATGCTTTATAAGACCACTACGCAGAGCATGCGTTATCTTTTGGCCAAATACAGTAAGAAGCCCTTCCCTTGCAGCCTCCATAAGACCTGTGATCACATTAAATACCATATAAAGAAATATAAGATATAAAGGAACCTGACATCCTGCTGCCAATGTATCTACTATTCTTCCAAGTACAAGCGGTGGATAAAGTGCAGTTATAACTGCACCACATACGGCTGTTATAATACCAAGTGAAAGCCACTTTTTCTTTATTGTAGTGTGCAATATTATTGAACCTACACTATGTACTTTGCCGCCATTATCAACATTACTATTATGTTTACTCATGCTTATCCACCACCCCTTTGACATTCTTACATTGTTCATATGAAACAGTATCTTCACTCATTGCATTTGCTGCATCATTTAACTGTCTATAAGCCATACATTCCAACATAAGTTCATCATGCGTTCCTACTCTGACACTACCTTCATCAAGCCATATAACTTTGTCCAGCTTAGGAAACATATACAAACGGTGAGACAGAATAATAACGATACTACCTTCCGTCATTTTTCTAAGATTATTATATATCTGCTCCTCTGTATTCCTATCAAGTGCTGAAAATGGATCATCAAGTATAAAAACTGGCTTTTTATGGCATAAAGTTCTTGCTAATGCAATTCTTTGTGCCTGTCCTCCAGACAATCTCACGCCCCCACTGCCTATAATGGTATCTGCTCCCTGCTCCATAGCCTCAACTTCTTTATCAATACATACTGCTTTTAGATACTCGTTTACGTCTTTATTATCACCAAGCAGGATATTATTCTTTATTGAATCATTGAAAAGCTCCGGATCGTGTCCTAGGTAACTTATTATTCCTGTTCTCTCATTATCTGCAGCGTTTCTTAGTTCACATCCGTTATACATGATACTTCCCTCATATGGATATTCACACAGAAATGTCCTTCCAAAGGTTGACTTACCACTAGCAACCGGACCTGTAACACCTATGATCTGTCCCGGCTCTGCAGTAAAGGAAATACCATTATATACATTTTTTCCATCTGGATATGTAAAGCTTAAATTTTGTACATCAAGCCTTCCTGATGTCTGATTTTTACAATCTGTATCCTTAGCCTGAATAATCATAAGCGGCTTAATACGTTTCCATGAAACCTGTGCCTTATGAACTGCATTAAACAGCTTCGCCGCCTTCGAGGACTTATCAGATAACTTTATAAAGCAGGCCAGGAATGTTGTAAATGCTGCAATATCCCAGGTTCTCCATCCTGTTCCAAGTACATTTCTGCTGCCAAAATATAATATAAATAAAATGCCCATCATTGATATTATTCTATATAATGGTGTAAGAGAAGAATTCCATATATTAGCATAAATAGCTGATTTCTCATACTCATCCAGATTATCTTCGTACGCATTTTTTCTGTCAGCTTCCCTGCCATAAACTCTGTAGGTTATAGCATTGGTTGCTCTGTCAAGTGTTGCATTACTAAGGATACCAGATTGTTTTTTATACTCAGAACCTGTTTTCTGGACTATTACTTTCATCTTTTCAGCAATGATATAAGATATAGGTGGAAATATCATTGCAATAAGTGCCAGCCTTACATCATATACAAGCAGCATTCCTGCATATGCAGCCAGCGCTACGCCTGTATCAAACACCTCTGTTGTAAACTTTCTCATGCCCTCAGCACAATCATCTACATCAAGTATGGCCTTTGTCATAATATCACCCATACCTTCACCTTCAAGCTCTGTCCTGCTCTTTAATACAAGTGTTCCATATAATATTTTCTTCATTCTTCTATTAACATTATTGGCGAATCTACGAACATAAAAACGTTTTATATATCTTGATACCTGAACTACTCCAATTGAAATCACATATGCAATAACAAGTATAAGCATATCCTTGTATACAGCATTCTTTGCCAATATATCTATAAGACAGCCTGCCATTTTTCCTTCAAACCATGGTCCAAGCAAAAGTCCAAGATTGTATATAACACCTGACACGGTTATTATAAGCAGTACCTTCCACTCTTCTTTAAAATATGATAGTATTCTGTCGGCTTTAAATGTTTTATGCGCGGTCACATTTTTGTTATCTGAAGGATTTACTCCATTATTTCTTAATTTAAAATCCAATCTCATCTGGTGCCACAGAACATTTCCATGAGTGGATTTATCTGTTATCCCCTCATCAACGAATCCAAACTTGGAATAATATGGAACAAGGCTTTCTTTACATGTTAATACAAGCCCTTTCCGGTTCTGTTTTCTGGCATCTAAGATAGCCTTCTTAATCAGCTCTTTCGCACATCCGCATCTGCGATAATCAGGAAGAGTATTTACACCAAAAATCATCTGCCATGCACCATTCTCGTCATGCATTGATGCATTTTCATACATCTCATCTGTAAGATCAGCCTCATCCGTAACAAAACCATCTACAAACGCAATGAGTTTATCATCATCAAACATAAGCCAGAAATGATTTCCATAATACTTTATTCTCTGCTCAAATTCTTCTTTAGTTGCTGCCTCTAAAACAGGAAAACACTCAGATTCAACCGATGCAATATCGTCTAAATCAGCCATTGTTGCATATCTTATATTCACAATCGTTCCTTCTTTACTATGATTTTTTCATTATAGCTTCCTATAAGACAGATAATGCACATTATATGCGTATTTCTAATACTTTCTACTCTATCACATACTCGTACATTCTAAACTGCCTGTTTCCAACCACCTCATAAAATATGTTTTCAGTACTTACATATTTAAAACCAGCTCTGATATATAACTTGTCGGCTAGTGTGTTCTTATCTATTACATCAAGATGAATGGCTTCTATGTTTTCTAACTTAGCATATGATATTAAGTTTTTTACAAATTGAGTAGCAAGACCCATACCGCGGTACTCATATCGCACTGCGAGAGCATGGATTATCCATACATTATTATCTCTTTCATTTACTTTCCACGCTACCCTTTTATACTCTTTATTAGAATTACTGTTAACTATGGCACACGCCTTAATTATTCCTTCATCTCTTAATACGAACAACTCTTTCTTAACAATACCAGCCATTAAAAAATCTGCTGAAGGATGTACACCCTTTTCCCAGTCAGGAAAAGAAGGTTCTTCTTTACTTTTGCCTATTAAATCCCAATAGAGATTTTCTATCTCATTAAAATCCTGCAAGCATGCTAATTCAAAATTCATATATCTGTCTCCTAATTTTTATTTAACTCCAGCTCTTCCAGACATCCGGCTGGTATCCGAGTGTTGATGCTTTTCCACTAGTCTCTCAAAAGAGGCTTCAAAGTTTAAATCATCCTTATCACTTCTTTTTCTTGGACCTTTCATGTGGTTTTTACTGCTTGACCGCCTTGCCTTCTTACTTATATGTCTCTCCATTAACATAAGATCAATATTTTCATTTGTATACCATTTCTCGGACTGATGAATGGCATATGCACCCTTACTTAATGCCATGGCAGCTACACCGTAGTCCTGCGTAACTACCAGATCACCCATCTTACAAAGGCTTATTAACTTAAAATCAACCGCATCAGCTCCGGCACCCACATATACCACTTCTGAATAGTCTGATGTAAGATAATGATTAGTATCACACAAAAGCGTTACAGCAATATTATGACTCTTAGCACTTTGTTTGATTGTTGTAATCTTATCCATAAAAACGCACCTGCTTTCCTTTATCAGTTTTATAAACAGAAATTTGTCTGTCTATACATAATCTGATATTTCAAATACACATTCAGAAGCTCCATTGACAATTGTATCAACAATAGTAACTGTTACACTCTTTTCAAAAACCTCAGAGAACAATCGCATATACCAACCAGCAGAACATTCACAATACTTTTTATTCATATTCTCAACTTTTTTAGGTATATTACAATAACATTTTTTGTATACAGCAATAATCTTTCCATCAAAAATATGTAAGTTCCTTCCGCCAATATCTGCTTCATTCAGAAGATTCAAAAATTCTGCTATATCGTTAGATTTAGCGTATAATTTTTTTGCTATTTTTATAGCATTGGTTGACAAGCAGCACCCACCACATTTTCGCATAGTATCAGTCATATATATCTTCATACTCTCAGTGGTATTTAAAAGCTCATTAATATATCTTGCCTGCTTAAGCGGTGTTGCATTTTCATCAATAAATCCAATCTTTGAACAAACCGCAAATGCATTTTCAGAATCCATATTATCTACTATTCTTTTGGCCTTATTCATATCATATCCTCGCAAGAATTTAACTAATTATTCTAAAATCTACTGTTCTTTTGATTTCACCGGCATCCAAATTTCGCAATAATAATTCTCATCCTGATTTCCTTTCGGATAATCACAAGGTGCGGTGTAGTATTCTATATTATACATTCCTGCAATTTCATAATCACTATTCCCAGGAAGCCATTCCTTAAAAATCTCTGTATTCACTTTTTGTAACGCTTCCGGCATAGATCCTTTACATGAAAATACTGCCCATGTATTTTCAGGAATAACTACCGTTTCAAATTCTTCCGGTATGTCTTTTGAAGGGATATAATCATCAGCAATCATGTACTTGAAGAATCCTTCCGGTGCTCCATCATCTAAACAGATTCCATACATACCACAAATATACTTACCGTTTCCCTTTTCATAATGCTCTGTCCAAAATTGTGGGCATTCTTTATACCCTTCTTCATTTTTAATAATTTTGGCACTTCCGACAACAGTAAATGCCGGTTTTTTAACAATTTTACATTCCATTTCAAATCCACCTTTCATAGATACATGTATTTTTAGAGGAAGGTAGTTTTTGAGTTCACCGTCTCCGGACTTCGCCTGTGCAGGCGTAATACCGTGAAATCTGGTGAAGGCTTTCGTAAAGCTGTCTGGAGAATCATAGCCATATTTCATTGCTACATCTATAACCTTAACACCATCTGTTTGCAAATCTCTGCCGGCAAGTGATAATCTTCTATTTCTTATATATTCGGATACCGTAATTCCACAAAGAATCGAAAACCCTTTTTGAAAATAAAATGGCGAAAGATTAATCTTTGCAGCAATTTTTTCCAGAGTAAGTTCATCTGTAAGATGTCCTTCAATATATTTGATTGATGAAGTGATATCTTCCAACCAGCTCATGCTTATTTACTCCTTCCTACAAAACACATCTTATCTCCAAAGCATATTTTTGTCCCGACATATTTTGCTCTCTTTTGTCCAATTACACAACTATCGCAGATATAATCACAAGGCATTCCTTTACATAAACAATTAGTAAAAATCAAATTCGTCTCTCGGTTAAACACACCAGCTTACTGAAAGTTTCTTTTTCTTGATAAATGGGGATTAGTTTTCCTTTTTTCCAATCAGCAATAACCACCTATGGTCAAAGCATATTTGTCCCTCCTTGATATAGGGATTAAAACCTGTTTTATCTCCACCATTCAAATCGTATTCCATTTTATCAATAATATCTTTTTGAATATCCTCTGGTGTACTTGTCAAATCCATCCAACTTTGTAGATTTACAGGAACAAGTGTTGTTTCTTCAAGCTGAAGCTCAAAAGCATCCTCAAACAATGCTTCAAATTCTTCTCTGCTAAGTATTCTTGTATGTGAGTTATCACGCATCGTTTCAATAGCGTCATTAGTTTCACGCAATTCTTCTGTAGTCGCTACCATATCCCAAATAACAAGTTTTCCACCTTTTTTCAAAACTCGTTGCATCTCCCGAAAAGGCTTTTCAGGCTCAACAAAATGGTGCAATGAAAGTCTTGTAATCACAAGGTCAAATGTTTCATCTTCAAAAGGTAAGCATTCCGCATTCCCCGATACAAATGATATGTTCTGAATACCTTCTTGCTTTGCCAGTTTTTTTCCCTGCTCCAACATTGCTTCTGTCAAATCCAAACAAGTAATGTCCTTAACATAAGGAGCCACTGCTCTTCCACATATACAGGTTCCAGCAGCAACCTCCAATGCATGTTCATTGCCCTTTGCCTGAATACTACGAATCAAATAATCGGTATATTCTGCCTTAGACATATGATATGAAGCAAATTTCTCTGCTTGTGTACCAAATGATTTTTTCACTTCATTATAGTTATTCATAAACTTTTACCTCGCTGTAAACTTCAAAGTTTCTGTTCCTTACAAACTTCGATTTGTTAAGCTATCTATATAATATACAATATCATCTCTCTCTGATTATTACAATACCGACCGCCCTCGTTAGTTTTCAGGTCTAACGAAAGTGGTCGGTACATAAAAAAGCATTATTATTTTTATTCCACTGCTTCCATAAAGTAAATTCGGGAGGAAAAATCCGGGAACAGTCGGGTGTCGGAATTATATCCGGTACCGGCGAAAGCGGGTTTCAGGGCAATTCCCGCACGCATCAGGGTATCTCCATAAGCAGTCAGGTCTTCTTTTTCCCCATCCATATTTACAAATCGCGAAAGAATCTCCTGCAATGCAGATCCCTGCTTGATATGAATCGGAGAAACGGTGTTCACAAGGTCTCCGAAGTCTTTCAGATTGTATTTGATATTCCTACCGTAGAAATGATATTTCACATCCGGAAGTAACCCCACCGGGCGATACCAGTCATGGGATTGGTTCGGAACTGTCAGGCGCCGGAAGAACAGCCCCACTGCTCTTCTGCCATCCGGGGACACGCAGGTCCAGGATAAGGTTTCCGAGTCGGAAGCTTCGTTTTCTGCTCCACGATAAAAGGATCCAAACTGGAAAACATCCCGCCATTTTTTATAAAGTGCAATCTGCTCCCGGATTGCGTTGAGATCACTTCCGGACAGATCCTTTAAATTACATTCATATCCTAAGACACCGAAGGAAGCCACCTGAAAACGGGTCTCAAAGGGCGTGATCCTTAAGGTCTGATGATTTGGACAAGATGACACATGTGCTGTAAATATTCTGAATCCCGGTACGGCACAGTGCGTCAGTATTATCGCTCGCCCAGATCTGCGGGAAATAACTTAATATTCCCAGATCAAAACGATTTCCACCTGAACTGCAGCCTTCAAACAAAATTTCAGGGAAACGTGTGGTCAGCTCATTCATAATGTGATAAAGCCCCAGCACATAACGATGTGCCGTCTCTCCCTGTTTCGCAGCAGGCAGATAAGGGGAATAAATATCACTGAAATTACGGTTCATATCCCACTTCACATAACGGATGTCTCCGGAGGAAAATACCTTCGTCATGGAATCTATTACATATTGCTGTACTTCGGGATTGCACAGATCCAAAAGGCGCTGATTGCGCCCCTCAGAGTGGGGATGTTCCGGAATCATCATTGCCCAGTCGGGATGCTCTTGATAGAGACGGCTGTTTTCACTGATCATCTCCGGCTCTACCCAGAGACCGAAATCCACCCCCAGGGCTTTGATTTTTTTACTGAGGGAAGCAATTCCTCCGGGCAGCTTCTTCGGATCCGGTTCCCAGTCTCCCAGGGAGGAGGTGTCATCATTTCGCCCGGAAAACCACCCGTCATCCATGACGAACAGTTCGATGCCGACATCTGCTCCCGCTTTTGCCAGCTGCAACAGCTTTCTCTCATCAATCTTAAAATAACATGCTTCCCAGCTGTTTAACAGAACCGGACGGGGGCTTTTCTTCCAGGCACCCCGCACAATATGCTCTCTGATAAAGGAATGTAACTGTCGGCTGAGTCTTCCATACCCCTTCGAAGAATAACTTAAAACAGCCTCCGGTGTATCAAAGTGCGCTTCCGGAGTCAGCTCCCAGGAAAAACTTTGTGGATTGATCCCACTTACAAAGCGTAGCTTCCCATAAGAGTCTTTCTCAAGGGCTTCATAATGATTTCCACTGTAGATCAGATTGCAGCCGATACAGGAGCCAAAAGTCTCACAGGTGTTCTTATGTCCCAGGATCATAAAAGGATTCGAGCGGTTCGAAGAGGTTCCTGTATAAGAAGCATTTACAAATTTGCCGGAACGTAAGGAAATCTGTTCTCTGTGCATCTCTCTTGCCCAGGCACCGCTGAAATGAGTGATCACAGAATAATCCTCTGTCAGATCTAACTGTGCACTGAGACATCGCTCCAAGGTGACAGATGCGTCACTGTGATTGATCAACCGTGCACTCCTGGTAATGACATCACATTCTTCGAATACGGTATAAAACAGTTGCAACTCCAAATGATTCGTAACATCCGTCAAAACAATCTGAAGGCATTCCGCGGAATCAGTTCCCACTTCCGAATAGCTGTGAGGAAGTCCGGAATCCTGCAGGCACTGCTCTCTTTCCTTTAAAGTAATAATTTCATAGGAATCAAAAGTAAAGTCAGAGGTGACACTTCCGTCGGCAAATCTGACTTCCAGAAAAGGTTCTCTGATATCTCCCTTTCCCAACGTACCAACCTCCAAGCAGACATCTTCCATGGAGATCTGCGGATGTTCCCTGTCGTAGGTACAGGTGTTGCCCGGAGCGAAGGCTCTCTGTATGACAAGGGGCGCACAGGAGGAAGGATCCTGTGAATCCACAGTGATCCGCTCACCGTAATACAGATGTTCTAAATGTCCGGTCTCCATGACCCACATTCCGTAAGTTGTGTGGGCTGTCTGTAAAAAGAACCATGGTCTTGTATCGGAATCTTTTAAAATCTGAATCATGCTTTAAGCCTCCTGAATCTCTTTTAATCGTTCCTCGGTCAGCTGATACTTCTTATGAAAGAAAATGACACCGATGACAAGGAGCAGAATGGGGAACAGTGTCATCGTCATACGAAGTCCCACTACAGAACTTCCGGAAGCTCCTGCAGCTGCCACAGCATCGCTGGTATCAGAGCTTAAGTTGCAGAGGTTCAGGCACAGAGAAGCCACTAACGCAGCAACACCGGAAGCCAGTTTTACCACGAAGGTCTGCATGGAGAAAATGACACTCTCGTCTCTGCGATGATTTTTCAATTGACCGTAATCTACGGTATTGGCTAAAAATACGGTGGTCAGTACGGTCAGCATACCATTGGCGGCAAAGATTAAGAAGCCGGGAATGAATAGTAAAAATACATTACTCATATTCGTAAAACATAAAAGAAGCAATACAGCATATCCGGCAATTGCCATCAGGAAGCTGACATAGAAGATCCGGATGGTACTCATAAACTTACGAAATAACGGGAACAGAAGCATCATGGCGAGAATCTGTACCGCTCCACCGAAGGTGTTGAATAGTGTATAGGAATTATACCAGGTATCTCCGCCAAAATCGTATTTGAAGAAATAAATTACCAGGTTGGAGGTGGTATAGACCGCGCAGTTGATCAGTACAATGGTAATTACCACTGCCATCGCCTGATCGTTCTGAATTAACGCCTTGAACATCTGGCCGATGGAAGGTGCGTCCACATCTACCGTAGATTTTTCCTTGATATTAATACAGGTAATGGCAATAAATATCACGAACAGCACAGCAATGATCAGGGTGAACCGGGAAAATCCGACCCGCTCTTCTCCTCCGCCCAGGGCATTGACGCAGAGCATGGTGATCACGGTGATAATGGCAGAGCCTACACCGGCGCAGGAACGTCCCAGCGTAGACAATCCTTCACGTTCTTTTCCGCTGTGAGTAAATGCCGGTATCATGGACCAGAAGGGAATATCCATCATGGTATAGGTCACGCCCCAGAGAATGTAAGTGACTGCCGCATAAGCTACCAGTCCATTGCCATCCAGTGCAGGTGGTGCCGAGAACATCAGATACAGAACAACGGCATTGGTCACCGTGCCGATCATCAGCCAGGGGCGGAACTTCCCCCATCTGGTCCTGGTCTTGGCTACGATGACGCCCATGAAGGGATCGTTAAACGCATCGAACACTCTTGCAACCAGCAGAATGATACCCATGGCTACGGCGTTTACGTCTAAAATATCCTGATAATAATACAAAATATAGCTGGCAGACAGCATGTATACCATATCTTTGCCTACCGCACCCAGTCCATAAGAAAATTTTTCTTTTCCACTTAAACCCATAATGTAACCCTGATCCTTTCTTTTGAAATCCTTTGAAATCTAACGCTCAAATGAAACCATTAAATCATAATCTGAAAAGGTATCCGTATTTCCCCTGCCGTCTGTGACTGCAACAGCAAAGCTCCCCGACCGGATCTTCCCGTACTCTTAACATAAGTTCCACCCATGCCTCCCTGTAAAGCAATGGTGTCAGGTCCGATGATGGAGATGTCACCTTCCGCAATCAGACGAACCGGCTCCTGATAAAAGGGAAGCACATTTCCATGGTCATCCACTGCACGGATCCGCACCAGTGCCACGTCGTAGCTGTGATGCTCTGTCAGATTCGTGTGATCCGCTTCCGCCTGCAGCCGGATCCCATTTACCGGCTCTTTGGTGACAGACTTTATGACTTTGCCGTCTTTGATGGCATCAAAACGGTATACGGTGGCGGTACCGCCCCAGTCACCGATGTATTTCGTGTAAAGCTTTGTCACCTCCGCAAAATCAATATGATACAGCAGTACCAGCTTTAAGGCGGTAGGATACAATCTCTTCGGAATATGGTTCAGACTGCCTCTGGCCACGATATTCATGGCATCCGCCATTTCTTTCGCATGTTTCGGACGGAACCGTTCGTTCTTCTCCAAAGCATCACCGATAAAGTCATCGATGAGAATGGGACCGTGCTTTAAATGCTTATAAGGGGACATTTCTGGCCGGTATTCCTTGATAAAACGGTCGTTTTTATACATTCTCACACTGTCGGCATTGGACAAAATATACAGGTTTCCGCGGTTGCAGCCGGGATGCTCTCCGATATCCATGGAGGAGGTGATCTGAAGCACGGGGATCTCATCCTGTTCACAGGCATAAACGGAAGCTGCGAGCTTCGGATTACGGAACATATCCATGACACCGTGATAACAGATCCGGTCACCGCTTCCGAAGTCCTTATGGGTATTGTAGTCGAACATACACCAGCCGAAGCTTCCGGCGATATCCTCCTGCCCCGACACGGCATCCAGTACGTTGGCATGGCGGATCGCATGTTCACTGCGGCGTTCCTCATTATCGAAGGCTTTTGTGGGATACATGTGTCCGTTGTATTCGCTGATCAGGTAAGGCTTGTCGGTATCGGAAGTGACCTTTTTCTTCGGGTCACAGCCGGGAGTCTCGCCGTCGTGCAGAAAATCGTTATAAGTATAGACGTCCTCCAACAGATGACTTTTCTTAATAGCCCGGACACCGCCGGTAGGTCTCATGGGATCCAGCTTATGTGCCACGGCATTGGTCTTTTCGTAAAACGGATCATCATCCGGGGATTCATTGATCCGTACACCCCACAAAATAATCGAAGGATGATTGCGGTACTGACGGATCATGTCCTCTGCATTGACCACCGCCTGTGCTTTCCAGGTGTCATCTCCAATATGCTGCCAGCCGGGAAACTCTGTGAAGACCAGAAGTCCCAGTTCGTCGCACCGCTCCAGAAAATAATGACTCTGGGGATAGTGGGAAGTCCGCACGGCATTCAGCCCCAGCTCTTTTTTTAACAGATCCGCATCCAGTTTTTGCATGCTCTCCGGCATGGCATAGCCTACATAAGGATAACTCTGATGGCGGTTCAGACCCCGGATCCGCAGTTTTTTGCCATTGAGGTAAAAGCCGTCTTTTTTAAAAACTGCATCCCTGATACCGAAGGTGACCTCTGCTTCGTCCAGAAGCTGCTCTCCCTGCCAGAGCTGGGTCTTTAACAGATAAAGATGAGGGTGTTCGGTATCCCACAAAAAAGGATGTGGAATCGTTCCCTGAATACGAAACGGGGTCTCAGCCGTAGTGCCTGTGGGGACATTCTGTTCGCAGAGAAACTGCCAGTCATTATCTGATGTTACATCTGATACCACACCCGACATTACAGCATCGCTCTTTAACATATAATATTGTCTGACATTAAGGTCTTTCGCAACTTCATAAAAAGTGATTTCAGAAGTTACCTGAGCCTCATCCGGTGTGATCAGCGTGTGTACGAAAATATCCTCAAGGGCAATCTGGTCTTTTACTTCGAGATACACATCCCGGTAGATGCCGCCGTAGGTCATATAATCGATCACGTAACCGAAGGGAGGCACATTTAAGTCTTCTCTGCTGTCCAGCCGGACACACAGCACATTGTCCTGTCCGTAGTTCGCATATGCCGACAGATCTACAGTAAAGGCGGTGTAGCCGCAATGGTGCTCTCCCACCTTACTGCCGTTGAGATAGACGGTACTGTCATGACCGGCCCCTTCGAAGGTGAGCAGGATCCGCTTGCCCTGCCATTCGGTCGGAATATGCAGATGGCGTCTGTAGCCGCTGACCATCTGGTAGAGAGATTCGTCAAAATAGTGAAACGGGGTCTCCTTACAGGTATGAGGGATTCGGACGGGCTGCAGGGTCTCTTCCGGGTATTCTGTTGCAGTCATCCCCTCCTGAAAGTTCTCGTTAAAAAGCCAGTCTTCGCTTAAATAGATCTTCTGATTCATGGTTCGTTCCTCTTTCTTTGGGATATTATGGATTAATTCTGGATTATTCCATTGCCTCATTCTGATCTCTGTACGATGCCATACATGAGGATTTCCACAACTTCCTTCAGGGCATCTGCATAAGTCAGCTGATTTCGAGAGAGAATATCTCTCTGGAAGAACTGCTCAATGGAAGCTTCTAACATCATTTTCACCAGACAGATGGGAACCGGGCGGATACTGCCCTCTGCCATGCCTGTCTCGATCAGCTGGATCGTAGGCTCCCAGCCGGTCTCTAAACGAAGCTCCACTTTATGGTAGATCTTAGGATATTTGTCACGTAGGGAATACAGCTTTCTGAGGTCAATATTCTGATAGCCTTCCGGCAGGACACCTAAGATGCGCTGCAGCTTTTCGACTACACTGAGGGAAGGATCGGTCAGGATCATCTGCTCGCTTTCCTTGATGGAGTCAAAGATATAATCTACCATGGCAAGAAACAGTGCTTCTTTATCATCGTACACGGTATAGATGGTTTTCTTGCTGATCGAGAGTTCCTTCGCCAGATCATCCATTGTGAATTTCAGCCCTTTTTGATCGAAGACACGCAGGGTGGCGTCGAGAATATTTTTTTGCAGACCTTCTGTGGTATCCATCGCTTCTATTCCTCCGTTCGGTAAGATTGTAATTGCAGTATGGAAACTGAAAAGTAAATTGCGGTTTCCTATAAAAATAGAGTAGCATTTTTGAAAAAAAGATTCAAGAAACGTTTTTGCCAAAAAGAGTTTCCGAGAATTGTGAAATATAACAAAAAACCAGCCAACAAAACGGTTGACTGATGAATGACAGAGTCTATAAATAGTTTTTCATGATGCATTCTTTTTCCGGAGAACATTTTTTCCATGGGATTTTAAAATACAAGAGAGGGATGCAAAGATTTTATAGATAGAGGTTTATCATGATAAAGTATGATCCGTTATGGGATACCTTGAAAAAAAGGGGGATCAGCCAGTACTCTCTGATCAAAGATTATGGAATTGATAAAGCGCAGCTGCAACGCCTGCGCAGCAATATGGTAGTAAAAACAATGATTTTGAACCGGCTCTGTACGATCCTGGACTGCCGGATCGAGGACATCATGGTATATGTGCCGGATGCAAAAGAAACCGAACAAAAACAGGAAAAACAGTAAGAGGTATCAGAAAAAAAGTCTGATACCTCTTTTGTTTAATTTTATTATCTCTTGAATTGTTCTGCCAGCGTGGGATGAGATTTTTTGCGGGTGATCTCCACCAATCCTAAAGGCGTCATATCCACGATGCGGGGATGCTGGGGATCCCCTGCGGTCAGATTCTTTAATGTCTCCAGTAACTCCTTCTGCCGTTCCTTTTCCGCCATATTGATGAAGTCCACAATGATGATACCGGACAGATTCCGCAGGCGCAGCTGTCTGGCTACTTCTTCGGCAGCCTCCAGGTTTACCTGATAATAGGTGTCCTCTCCTGCTTTTTTCGCTTCGTTTTTACCGGAATTGACATCGATCACCGTCATGGCCTCCGTAGGCTCGATGACGAGATACCCTCCGCATTTTAACCAGACTCTCGTATCCAGTGCTTCCTCCATGCCGCGCTCCAGAGAATACAGCAGGCGTAAAGAGATCGCTGGATCATCGTAGAACCGAATGGACTTTTGTTTTAACAAAGGGTGATCTCCTTCCGACAGCTGACGATAGATCTGAGGATCATCGGTAAGGATCTCCGAATATTCCGAAGGATCCGCCATCTGCTCCAGAACCTCGTAAACGGCCTCAGAAGGCTTCGAAAGGCAGGTGAAGTACACTTTATGGTCTGCCTGCTCCCAAAGGCTCTGAAGGGCTTCAGAAGCGTTCTCAGGGGTGCTCCCGTTTTTACAAAGCAGCTGCTTCATCCGGGCAGGATCCGCAGTGGCGGAGGCCCGCTTTGTCTTCTGGGCATCTTTGGTGACCATGACTATCAGCTCGTCTCCAGCTTTCAAGGTACCGTCTGCCTTACGATTGGTCAGATACGCCGCACCTGCTTCCCGCAGGGGTAGAAAGCACAATTCTCCGGGAAGGATCTCCACGAAGCAGGCATCAATATTTTTTGCCACATTCTGTATTTTCCCCAGATAGATGCCACCGATCTTACTGGCATCTGACCGCAGTACGCGTATAGCAGCCACGCCCCGGGCATTGACAAGCAGAGCTGCCCTGCGTTCCCGCAGACAGGTGAAGATCAGTTTTCCCTCCGTGCAATCCGTGAATTTACGGATC
>ENA-UERY01001064-UERY01001064.1-human-gut-metagenome-genome-assembly--contig:-NODE-1064-length-18826-cov-3.147528_pt1 | contig 18826 bp, 20 predicted proteins | sample MGYA00242989_ERZ507990 | MGnify/ENA primary metagenome ERZ507990 (study PRJEB26167, sample SAMN06115529) | human gut metagenome | host: Homo sapiens | place: China:Fujian | collected 2015-08-26...
AGAGTATTTTTTCCTTCTAAGGTCAGATTCAGCTGGGCATTGCCTTTCAAGTAAATACCGGCCAGATTCCATCCACTGGCTCCACCAGATTTGATCGTTACATTTTTAATCGTCAGATCGACCGTAACATTATCAATTATGATGCCGCCCTTGATGTCTGTATATGTAAACTCTGGTCGGTTGGTAGGGCAATAGCTGCCGGTTATGGTTTTTCCATTCAACTCATTTTGGTTAGCGCTATTAATGAGCAGCGGCTGATTATTCAGGTTATGCTCCTCGCCTGCCAGAGTCATCAGCTGCATCTCTCCTACGAGAACGCAGATTTCCGGAAGCTCTGCCTCCTCTCCCAGTGAATATTCCTCCGGCAGAACCGGTGTGTAGACATAGGCACAGCCGTTGTAGTCCTGATTCGCCTCATAATAGCCATTCCAAGTCTTATCGGAGGTTTCGATAGGCTCTCCGTCCTCGTCAAATTCTTCAAAATAATCCTGTGGGGAGATCCCGCCGTGAAATTCCGGGTAGTCGCTTTCACCAATATCCAGCTTCCAGGTCACGCCGGAGATCCTGCTGATATTCTCATCTGCTTCCGTTTCTGAACGTTCTTTTTCATCATCAGCTTCCGCATCTATCTGCAGTTTCCCTTCTGCTTTTAGAGAATCTTCTGAGGTTTCCTGCTTCATCCGAACCTCCAGAGTATCCGGAAGGATGATATCGCTTTCTTTGGCACCCAGAGAGAGCTTCTGCACCGCAATAGCCTCATCCAGCCCCAGGAACGCTTCTATCTTTGCCCCTGTTGCTGTGCCGTTTGGTGCTCCGTTTGTTCCGGCCTCGGTTCCTGCTATTGCTCCGTTTGCCCCTGCTTCTGCTTTGTTTGCACCTGACTCTGCTCCCGCTTCTGCTTTGCCTGTATCTGCATCTGCCCCTGCTTCTGCTTTGCCTGTATCTGCATCTGCTCCTGCTTCTGCTTTGCTTGTACCTGACTCGCCACGGTTATCTTTTATTTCCGCATTCGATGGAGAAGCATTCGACGGAGAAGCTTTTAATACAGATTCTTTTGACGTAGATTCTTTTTCTGCCGTTTCCGCAGTATCATCTGCTCCCGTTTCAGCCCCGATCCGCTGCAGCGAACCGGCCGCCAACGCCTGCGGCTGCCATTCACATGTGTTCCATATTAATATAGCTGACAATGCAGCTGCTAAAATTCGTTTCGATTTTTTTCTCATACCATTTTCCTCCCACTGAGACAAATTTGCTATTACTACCACCAAAAAGAGGTGGAAGTCTTCTCGACTGAGATAAACATCAAGTTCCCGTAATATTTACATTTTTCGCATAATCTTCTATACTAATAGTATATCAATTACGTGTTTTTCTGAAAACCACCTCGACGCAAATGGTCAAACCTCGACCTAATTGGTTCAGAAGCATCGTGGTGAAGGGAGTGCTGCAATTATGATGCATATTGCTATTGTGGAAGATTTCGTTTTCGATCAGAAGCATCTGATTAATTTAATACAGAAGAATTTCGAGAAACATGGAGAAATGGCTGATTTTACCTGCTATGAGAGCGGTGAATCATTCTTAGAGGCTTTCCGCCCCGGTCTTTTCAACGCCGTATTTATGGATATCATGCTTGCAAAAAACGGCCTGAACGGGCTTGAAACAGCCGAAAAGCTTCGAGCTGTTGCCGCGCGGATCCCTCTTATCTTTGTGAGCAATGAGCGGGACTATTCCCTTGAAGGATACCGGGTACATCCGCTTGACTATCTCTTAAAGCCGGTGGATGCGGACACACTGGCCTGGTGTCTCGATGAGATCCGCACTTTTCGGGCCGAACCAGCTTATATCGAGATTCAGGCTGTCCTTGGACAGGGGCAGTCATCCTGCCAGCGGATTCTTCTGGATGATTTTTTATACGCGGAAACGCAGAATCACCGCCTGATCATCCACACGTTAAAGGGGGATGTTGCCACGCGCCTCTCCTTTTCGGATCTAATGGAGCTGCTGCCGAAGGGCGGACGTTTTTATATGAGCGGCCGCAGTCTCCTCCTCAATTTTTCACAGGTGATCTCTGTGGAGGAGGATGGCTCTGTCCGTCTGAAAAACGGTTCCTGCCTTTTCTGCAGCCGACGAAAGAAAAAAGAGACAAAGGAAGCATTTATGGCATACCTGTTTACCTGTATGCGGAAGGGAATGATAACCGATGAGTAATGCAGGCTTATTTCTACATACTTCTATTAATTTTGACGACGTTGCAAATGCTTTAGATTATGGGCAAAGAACTCTAGATCATGCAACCTATGCAAAGGTAACGAACGCCTTTAAGAAAATGGTATTCCATTGCCTTCTCTGGATCTTTATATCCATAATCATCTGTTGTGGCACTGTACTGTTAAGTCATCACATCCAGAATCTGAAGACAAATGAATTGCTGACAGCTTATAATGCAACAGCTTTTAAAGGAGGAGTACGAACCAGTCCAACCACGGTACTGTATACAGAAGGCAGCTCCTATCAATATGATGTCTCCAAGCTTGGATTGGATCTTGATACAGATTTTCCGCATCAGAGAGCAGTAACCTTATTATTAGACGACCAAAACCAGCTAAAAGGCGTGATTTCTAATGATGAATTCAACAAAATTACCGATATATTCGCGTTTGGACTTGTGTTCGGAATGATCGAGATAGCGGTAATCATGATCATCTATGCATTTTTTGTTCGTAAGCATACGTCTTATGGCAAAAAATGGTATGCTTTTATGAAATGGTTTGAAACCAGAGATGACACCCTGCTTAATATCATATGGGAATAATGCCATGCAGCGCATTTAACGCCCATATCAGGCTCATTTATAAGGGAGCTTTGAAGCATGCGATTCTCCCCCTACTGCCCATTCTTCGAATACATCACCTTCGCGCTGATCCCTCTGATCTTTCCAAGCTTCCCGGAAAGCGCGCTGATCCGGTCGGCCGGAGCGTCTACGATAACGCTGATGATGTTCACATGTTTCTTTTCATATGGAAGTCCCATTCTTCCGATAATATAGGGGCTGTAATCGTGAAGGATCTGGTTGACCTCCCCCACAGCCTCTTTATTTTCTACAATGATTCCCACTACTGCGATTCTTGTTTCCTGTTCCATAACCTTCTCCTTTTGCCCTGCCGAAAATATTTCTTTTATCTTAATGTCAGAGGATTCTTTATGTCAAGTATACGCTGTGAAATTGTTCTTATAACGCATCTTTGGCGTTACTGCACACGGGTAGGAATTTCCTGTTACATAAAAACAGTCCCGGCATACAGACTCTTCTGTCCATATCGCCGGAACTGTTTTTATTTTCGCATGATCTTATCGCGCCAAAGTTCTCTTACTCTCTTACTAACAGAGACTTACCAGTCATCTCTTTCGGCTGTTCCATTCCCATAAGTTCAATCAGGGTCGGAGCAATATCCGCGAGGCAGCCGCCTTCTCTGAGGCCGTAGCCCTCGCCCGCGTTTACAAGAATGAACGGAACCGGGTTTGTTGTGTGAGCGGTCCACGGCTCTCCTGTCTTGTAGTCGATCAGCTGCTCTGCGTTTCCGTGGTCAGCACAGATGAACATCACGCCATCAACCTCTTTGATTGCCTCAACTGCTTTTCCAACGCACTCGTCGACAACCTCGATGGCCTTGACCGCTGCGTTCTCAACGCCTGTGTGGCCTACCATATCCGGATTTGCGAAGTTTACGATGATAACATCATATTTTCCGGAGCGGATCGCGTCTGTCAGCTTCTCACAAACGGCCGGTGCGCTCATCTCCGGCTGAAGGTCATAGGTTGCGACCTTCGGGGACTTCACAAGGATACGGTCCTCACCCGGATTCGGTTCCTCAACGCCGCCGTTGAAGAAGAAGGTAACGTGGGCATATTTCTCTGTCTCAGCAATTCTCGCCTGCGTCTTCCCGTGGGCAGCAAGGAACTCACCGAGAGTATTCTTGATCGTCTCTTTCTTGAATGCGACAAGTTTGTTCGGGATCGTCTCATCGTAATCAACAAAGCATACATAGGTGGTCTTGATCCTCTTCGCTCTCGCAAATCCTGTAAACTCGTCATCACAGAATGCGCGGGTCATCTCTCTTGCGCGGTCCGGACGGAAGTTGAAGAAGATCACGGAATCATTGTCCTTAATGGTTCCGATCGCATTTCCATCTTCTCCTGTCACGACAGCCGGAACAACGAACTCATCTGTCTTTCCGTCATCGTAGGACGCCTGGATCAGTTCCGTCGCGGATGTTCCCTTATTGCCCTCGCCTGCTGTCAGTGCCTTATACGCAAGCTCCACACGGTCCCAGCGGTTATCACGGTCCATCGCATAGTAACGTCCCATAACAGATGCCACCTTGCCGACACCGAGCTCTTTCATCTTCTCCTCTAACGCTGCGACGAAATCCTTTCCGGATGCCGGCGGAGTGTCACGGCCGTCTAAGAAGCAGTGAACGAATACCTTGTCGAGACCGTTTCTCTTTGCGAGCTCTAAGAGTCCGTAAACATGGGTGATATGGCTGTGTACGCCGCCGTCGGATAAGAGTCCGAACAGGTGCAGTGCGGAATTGTTCTTTTTACAGTTTTCAACAGCTGCGAGGAACTCTTCGTTCTTGAAGAAATCTCCATCCTGAATGGATTTTGTGATTCTTGTCAGCTCCTGGTAAACGATGCGGCCTGCGCCCATGTTCAGATGTCCGACCTCAGAGTTTCCCATCTGGCCCTCCGGAAGTCCGACAGCGAGTCCGCTGGCCTGACCTTCCACAAACGGGCACTCCTTCATTAAGCGGTCCATCACCGGCTTCTTCGCCTCATATACCGCATTTCCTTCATGTGTTTTATTCAGTCCGTAACCATCGAGGATCATTAACACTACTGGCTTTTTGCTCATGATTTTTTCTCCTTTATTGCGTGACTGCAGGAGCCCGCTCCAAACGGCAGCTTCCTGCGCTCTTTATAAATGCAATCATATTTCTGCGGTCGGAACGGAGCTTTCCGTCTAACGCTTTGATATCGGTACTATCATCGCAGAAACATCTATATTTTATACCAATTAGAACGTTCCTGCAACTGTTTCGGAGTAGAAATTGTTATAATTTTATCAGTCTTGATCTGCACGATCCTCCCCGCCTTCTTTCTCTCCGTAATTTCCACTCCAGAAAACTCATGCCCGAAAAAAGGAGCTTCCTTCCAGGTGAGCATTCTATCCTACAGCGATTTCACAATTTTTTCACATCAAACACAATATTTCGACACATTTTTCCAGTATCCTGTAAAGCGTAACAGGACAGCAAGCCTGGAACAAAATATACTTTTTCATACTTGACCGGCAGAGCGTTCTGCCGGTCCCTCCCTTTTGTTTTAAAAACATTTACAATATAAATCCCCTCTTTTAAGTCTGCCGCAGGATCGGAAATGCGGCAGTCTTTTTGAATGAAGGAAAAGACGTGCCCAAAATGATTTCTCATTTCTTCACACGTCTTTTCCTTTCTTGTGGGGTATTGAGGTTTTTTTATATTAGTTTCGCTCTCATCGGCGGCACCGGATACTTCGGCCGTCTGCCGGAAAGGAAATCATCGATCCCCTCTGCACATACAAGAGAAGATCTCGATGACGCCTCCTTCGTTGCGCCGCCGATATGCGGGGCTGTGAGGACATTGTCCATGAAAAGCAGCGGATTTTCCGGATCAAGCGGTTCTTTCGCAAGGACATCGAGACCGGCTCCGGCGATCTTTCCTGCCTTTAATGCCTCGATCAGTGCTTCCTCGTCGACAACAGCTCCGCGGGAGGTATTGATCAGGTAAGCGGTTGGCTTCATGAGGTCAAATTCCTTTGCCCCGATGCTCTTTTCCGTCTCCGGAGTTGCCGGAATATGGAGCGAAACGTAATCTGCGTTCTTAAATACTTCTTCCCTGGATTCCGCTCTCTGGATATAATCCGGAAGTTCTTTTGCGTATGGGTCAAAAGCGATGACCTTCATATCAAATCCGAATACCGCCTTTTTCGCCACACGTCCACCAATGTTTCCGACGCCGATAAGTCCCAGTGTCTTTCCGCCAAGTTCATGTTTCTCGATCTTCATCTTTGCAGTCATGTAGTCGGTCTTATAGAGCGCCTGAACCTTCTTAAAGTTTCTGGAGCAGTATAACATATAGAAGATCGCCGTCTCCGCTACAGAATTGCTGTTTGCCGTCGGCGCATAGAGGACCATGACATTCTTCTCCTCAGCTGCCTTTAAATCCACGCCGTCAAAACCTGCGCCATGTCTCGCGATTACCTTTAAAGAATCTGCCGCATCCAGGATCTTTTTTGTGATCTTCGCGGTTCTCACGATCATCGCGTCACATCCCGGGATCTGGCGGATAATATCATCCTCTGTGTATCCTTCCCCGTCAACGATCTCGTAGCCTTTTTCTTCGAGATACTTTCTTCCTGATTCCATGATCGGCTGCGGTAATAAAATTCTGTATGCCATAATAATTTCCCCCTTGAGTTTTTTCTTTGCTCCTGTGTGGGAGCGATACGCTTTTCCGTTTTTTACTGTTACCTCTCACCGGCATTCCCTGCATGAATTGATGATCCGCAGTTTCCTTTTTCCATGTCTGTGAGCTGTAACCATTTCTTTTGATAGCACGATTGTATCATATAGTTATTTTCTTGAATAAGTTTGGATTTTGATATAAAATATAAGTGAACGCTAATATTTTGTAAGGTATAGCTGTCCACCTGCAGACTGTTCGCCTGTGTCAAACCTCTGCCATATTTTTCGTGCACATATTTTCAAAAAGAAAAAGCTGCGACCGACTGTCAGATATTGAATTCTCAGCAGTCGATATATTGGAAAGGAGACCAGCTCATGAATCAGAATGATATTCGCATGTTCCTAACGATCGCAAAGACCGGTTCCCTAAACCAGGCCGCCGGCCACCTCTTCGTGACGCAGCCGGCTCTCAGCCAGCAATTAAAAGCCCTGGAGGCCGAACTCGGGACCACGCTCTTTCTCCGCAAACAGGGACAACGGAACCTCACACTCACCGCGAGCGGACGCGGGTTCTACGAGATTGCTGTCAAGATGGATGCACTTTTTCAGGAAAGTTCCCATGTCCGGTATATGGAAGACGTGCGCTCCCTGTCGATCCACACGGTCGGGAGTCTGAACGCCCATCTCTTCCAGCCCCTGTACAAGCGCCTCTCTTCCATGACACTGCCGCTCTCCTTAAAAATCTCCACCGGCAAGACCCATATCATCTACCAGAGCATCTCCGACCACAGCTATGATATCGGCTTTGTCCATCGGAACCTTCACAGAAAGGATCTCGAGCTCCTCCCTGTCTTCCGCGAGAACATGGTCCTTGTCGGCGGGACGAATTTTCCGATTCCGGATGCACCGATCTCCCCGCAGGAGCTGAATCCCGCCAGAGAGCTCCACTTTGCCTGGGCTCTCGAGTACAATGACTGGCATGATTACTGGTTCGGCACCTCCGTTCCACCCCATATCGATCTGGATCAGACCGCGATGGTAGAATTTCTTTTGAAAGATACCGATTACTGGGCGATCGTTCCGTCTTCGGTCTTCAGTATGTTCGTACATCCGGAAGCGCTTCATGTGATCCCCCTGCTGGATCCGCCGCCGTCGAGGACCTGCTATGCGATCTACCGGAAAGATCAGGATGTGATGCCGGACTCCCCGATCGGGATCTGCCTGAGGGAACTGCGCGAGCTGGTAGAGGAAAACCAGTGGATCGAGAAATTATGATTTCCTATCTGTTTGCCTGACTTATCGCGGAATATCACGAAAGCGGTGAGAGTTTTTCAACTTTTTTTGAATTAAATTTTCATGTTTCTTTTCATTTTTTCGGTTTCTGTGAACTTTCCGGGGATTTTTCTTCCTGATTGTAAGACGCGATGCCAATGCTCTTCAATCGCTGTTTTTCCTTATAAAATAAGGCTTTGTTGGGATTCCCCCGAACCCGGAAGATTCTCCGAAATAACTTTTTTTGAAAAAATTGAAATTTTTTCAAAAAAACGCTTGACTTTATCGTTAGCATATGCTAACTTATATACAGGTTAGCCGAGGCTTACTGATACGCCCGATGACCGGTATCGTTCGTACGGAACCGAACGGTACGGATAAAATAAAACAACTTCCTCTGTATTTTGCGCATTGATCCGAACATAACAGACCATATAAGGACTGCGTGGCCGTATGGCTAACCGCGGCCGCGCTGTTCGGAAAACGCCGGATGAAACAGGCCGGAGATGGACAGGATAAGAGTGAGAAGAAAGGGGCGTCAGATACCATGGAAAACCAGCTCGACCGACTGCTTGCCGCGTACTGCTCACCGGCGCTCGCCGGCATCAAGCCTGCAAATCTTGTTTCCTGCGACCGCACGATCTATCCCGATCTGCCGGAGCAGCTCGAGACCTACCGCGAAGCGTTCGCGCCGCGCGGAATGCGCTTCGAGATCGTCTGTGCGTGCCGCGCACGGTATCTGCTTCTCGTGTACAACGAGGCGCAGCTCGAGCGCTATATGCAGGATGAAAGAGTACAGCATGTGCTCCGACGCTTTGGCTATCCGGTCGGCAGTCCGCTTCCCGAACTGCTCGCGGTGCTGAGAAAGCGTATCGCCTGCACGGATGGCTTTCCGCATGAGATCGGACTGTTTCTGGGCTATCCGATCGAGGATGTGGTCGGGTTTATTCGATATTCCGGTCGCGGCTGCAAGCTCAGCGGCTACTGGAAGGTATACGGCGACGCCGAAGCTGCGTCCCGCTTGTTTGACCGCTTATCGCGGGTATGTCACGCAGTAACAAAACGAGTAGAGCAGGGCGAAACGCTGCTCGAGGTTTTCGCGGCGGCATAAATGCGTACAGCATATATTTACTACTAAAAACAACTAAAAGGAGCTAAACTGACATGAGCAAAGCAGCAGTTATTTTCTGGAGCCAGACCGGCAACACCGAGCAGATGGCAAACGCAATCGCAGAGGGCATCCGCGAGGGCGGCATGGAGTGCGACCTGCTGAACGTAGCAGACACCAACCCGGCTGACGCAGCAGCATATGCGAAGATTGCTCTGGGCTGCCCGGCGATGGGCGCAGAGGTTCTCGAGGAAACCGAGTTCGACCCGTTCTTCACCGAGCTGGAGAGCAAGATTTCCGGCCGCAAGGTCGCTCTGTTCGGCTCTTACGGCTGGGGCGACGGCCAGTGGATGCGCGACTGGGTACAGCGTACCAACGACGCAAACGCTGTCATCTACACCGATGAGGGCCTGATCGTCAACGAGACCCCGGACGACGATGCGCTGGCAAAGTGCAAGGAGTTCGGCAAGGGCTTCGCAGCATTCTAAATCATCGCCCCAAATCTGCATCTCCATACATATATCCTTAACCTATCCCGAGCGCTGCGCCGAACGCGCGGAGCGCATATTAGATAGGGTTTTCGCAGAAAACCCATGAAAAGTGCGAGCTTTGCCCGTGCTTTTCATACCAGAAAAGCAATACTGTGTGTCGCTTGCGGCGCGCAGATTGCGACCCTGGCTTTATCCGGGCGCAGCCCGGTGAAGCCAATCTCGTTTGAAATTGTAGTTTCAAACGAATAATTTTCGGTCGTAACTGCCGCGACGGCGGCGGTTATGATACAAATATCCTTTCTTGTCCCGGGGGAAACCCCAAACCTGGTACGCTGCCCGGCGTACCCGTAACAGAGCCCGCAGTTGTCCGGAACAACGGCTGCGGGCTTCCTCCTGTCCGGAGGTATTTTCCCGGAAATGACGGATGGAAACGGACATCCTGCAATTATGCCTTTCCGTCCTTTTGCGAGAATATACAATTAGCACAGACGAACTCACAGTAGTGTTGTGTAGATTAGCCAAAGTTAACTGAATGAGGTTGACAAGAAAGGTTAGCGGTGGTAAACTGCGTATGTTAAAGGGGTTAGTACCTACTAACCCAAACCGAAAAGACATAGATCACAGCAAAGGAGAGGGTCACTATCATGCCGCTTACACTGATGGACATCGGCGTCGAAACGACGGTAAAAGCCATTCGGGGAAAGGATCAAACACGCAAGTTTCTGCAAAATCTGGGTTTTGTTGAGGGCGCAAAGGTGATCGTTGTGTCGTCTCTCGCCGGAAATGTGATCGTGTCGGTAAAGGACGCGCGCGTTGCGATTTCCGAGCAGATGGCGTCGCGTATCATGGTCTGAACAGGGGGTAAACAACAATGAGCAATCTGAGAAACACGCCGGTCGGCTCCACTGTCACCGTGCGCAAGATCGAGGGTGAGGGCGCGACCCGCCGCCGTATCATGGATATGGGCATCACGCGCGGCGCGGAGATCTTCGTCCGCAAGGTAGCGCCGCTGGGCGATCCGGTCGAGATCACCGTTCGCGGCTACGAGCTTTCGCTGCGCAAGGCTGACGCGGAAATGATCCTCGTCGACTGAGTTCCGTCATTTCTGTGAGTTGCCTTTAGACAACTCTAAAGTGCGGAAAACAGCAAAATCAGTTAAAATTTTTTTTAGATATGGGTTAGCGTGTACTAATTGAGTTAGCGCATGCTGACGAGAAAGGGGAACAAACATGTCAATTCGTTTGGCACTTGCCGGCAACCCGAACTGCGGCAAGACGACCATGTTCAACGATCTGACCGGTGCGACGCAGTATGTCGGCAACTGGCCGGGCGTTACGGTCGAGAAGAAGGAAGGCAAGTTCAAGGGCGACAAGGAAGTTACGATCACTGACCTGCCGGGTATTTACTCGCTGTCTCCGTACACGCTCGAGGAGGTCGTAGCACGCGACTATCTCGTAAACGAGAAGCCGGACGCCATCATGAACCTCGTTGATGCGTCCAACATCGAGCGTAACCTGTACCTGTCCACCCAGCTGCTTGAAATGGGCATCCCGGTCGTTATCGCGCTGAACATGATGGATATCGTCAAGAAGCGCGGCGACGTGATCGACGTCAAGAAGCTCTCCAAGGAGCTTGGCGTTCCGGTCGTTGAGACCGCAGCCATCAAGGGCGAGGGCACCAAGGAGCTCGTCGAGGCGGCAAAGAAGGCCGCTGCGGCGAAGAACGCTCCGGCAAAGTATGCGTTCTCCGAGACCATCGAGAACGCGCTGACCGAGATCGAAAAGCTGATTGCAGACGTTACCGAGCCGGCACAGCGCCGCTGGTTCGCTGTCAAGCTGTTCGAGCGCGACAGCAAGGTGCAGGCGCGCTTTACGCTCGGCAAGGACGTGCAGGACAAGATCGAGAAGCTCATTTCCGCCGTTGAGGAGGAGCTTGACGATGACGCGGAGTCCATCATCACCGATGAGCGCTATCAGTATATCGGCAAGCTGGTCAAGGACTGTGTAAAGAAAAAGAAAACCGGTCTTTCCACCTCGGATAAGATCGACCACATCGTTACCAACCGAATCCTCGCTCTGCCGATTTTCGCACTGGTCATGTGGCTGGTTTACTACGTTTCCGTCACCACCGCAGGCGGTATCTTTACCGACTGGGCGAACGACGGTGTGTTCGGTGACGGCTGGCATCTGTTCACCATCGGTGCTGCCGACTACGAGGAAGCAACCGCCGAGTACGACGTCCAGATCACCCGCCGCGATGCATGGCTCGAAGCTGCGGACGCAGCAGGCGTAGACACCTTCGCCCTGACCGAGGCGCTTGACGCCGAGGAGCCGGACGAGGCTGCCATCGAGTCCGCCGCTGCTGCTGTTGCCGCTGACCCGGCAGCAAGCTCTGTTGTCGGTACTGCCGAGTTCGAGGACGAGGACTCCGGCGAGGTTACCACCGAGGACGTAAACCTCGCAACCTTTGAGGAAACCATGACCGCTGAGGAGCCGGACCCGGCTGACTTCGGTGTATGGGTACCGGGCATTCCGGTGCTGCTGGAGAAGCTGTTCGCCTCCATGGGCGTCAACGAGGAAGGCTGGGTCTACAGCCTCGTTATGGACGGTATCGTAGCCGGTGTCGGCGCGGTTCTGGGCTTCGTTCCGCAGATGCTCATCCTGTTCTTCTTCCTCGCGATCCTTGAGGACTGCGGCTACATGGCGCGTGTTGCGTTCATCATGGACCGTATCTTCCGTAAGTTCGGCCTGTCCGGCAAGTCCTTCATCCCGATGCTGATCGGCTCCGGCTGCGGCGTACCGGCTGTCATGGCTTCCCGTACCATTGAGCAGGAGCGCGACCGCCGCATGACCATCATGACCACCTGCTTCGTACCGTGCGGCGCCAAGCTGCCGATCATCGCGATGTTCGCAGGCGCGTTCTTTAATGGCTCCGGCACCATCGCATTCTCCGCATACGTTCTGGGCGTGCTGTCCATCATCATCTCTGGCATCATGCTCAAGAAGTTCAAGATCTTCACCGGCGACCCGGCTCCGTTCGTCATGGAGCTGCCGAGCTATCACGTTCCGACCGCCGGCAACGTATTCCGCTCCATGTGGGAGCGCGGCTCCTCCTTCATTAAGAAGGCAGGCACCGTTATCCTGCTGTCCACCATCTTTATGTGGTTCACCCTCGGCTACGGCTGGGAAGGCGGCGCGTTCTGCGCGGTATCCGATATCGACAACTCCATCATGGCGCGCATCGGCTCTGTAATCGCTCCGATCTTCACGCTGCCGGGCTTCGGTACCTGGAAATCCACCGTTGCCGCCATCTCCGGTCTGGTCGCAAAGGAGAATGTTGTCGCTACCTTCGGTCAGCTGTATCACTTCGTCGGCGAGGTTGCCGAGGACGGCTCCGAGATCTGGGGCGAGCTGGCTGCGGACTTTACGCAGGTCGGCGCGTATGCCTTCATGGCATTCAACCTGCTGTGTGCGCCGTGCTTCGCTGCAATGGGCGCGATCAAGCGTGAGATGAACAACGGCAAGTGGACTGCACTGGCGATCGGCTACATGTGCGCATACGCATACGTTGTATCCACCATCATTTATCAGATCGGCGGTCTGATCACCGGCGAGCTGACCTTCGGTGTCGGCACGGTCGTTGCCATCGCGTTCATCGCGCTGATCATCTTCCTGCTGGCACGCAAGCCGGCCAAGGCTGACTCCACCGAGGGCCTGCGCCGCATGAGCGTAGACGCAAACTAACTGTTGACTTTAGAAAGAGGCATATATCATGGGTGATATTATTCTTGGTATTATCGTAGCAGCGATCGTGTTCTTCGCGGCACGCGCGGTGTTCGTCAAGAAGTCGGGCGGCTGCGGCGGCGACTGTGCGCACTGCGGCGGCTGCGGCGCTCACAATCAGACGCCTCACAAAAAGTAAATCGAATGAAAAGAGCGGGCAGTTCAAACGAGCTGCCCGCTCTTTTTGCATTTGCAGGGCAAATGCTGTTTGTGCGTGAAAACGCGCTTTTACGGTCTGTGACGCACGGCTGACCTGCGGCATAGCCTGTAAGGAAAGGTGCGTGAGGAGATGGAAATTCATGTTGTTCAGCCGGGGGAGAGCCTTTACCGTATTGCGCAGCATTACGGTGTGCCGCCGGCGGCTATGCTGCGGCAGAACGAGCTGCGCGACCCGAACCGTCTGACACCCGGAGAGTGCATTCTCGTCCCGGTCGGCGGCCGGCAGTATACCGTGCGGCGCGGAGATCCGCTCGCCTCGATTGCGGGGGCACAGGGCACGACCGTGCGGCAGCCCTGGCGCGATAATCCGTTTCTCATGGGACAGGACAGGGTTTCGCCCGGACAGACGCTCTATCTTGCGGACAGCGGCGCATATCCGCGGAAAATCGTTCTGGGCAGCGTGCGGCAGGGCGCGGATGCAAGGATGCTGCGCCGTGTGCTGCCGCAGCTGGATTACTTAGCGGTCGCATCGTTCGGCTTTGACCGCACGGGCCGCATCCCCGGCATACACGCGGAAATTCCGGTACGGCTCGCACGGCGGTACGGCGTCAGACCGGTGTTCGTGCTGACGATGCAGGACGAGAACGGCCGGTTCTCGGGCGAACGCGCCCGTCAGGTGCTGCGCGATCCGGCTGCGCGCGCGAATCTGATCCGCAGTGCCGCGCAGAATGCAGCGGCAGGGGAGTGGGCGGGGATCCTGCTCGATTTCGAGTACCTGATGCCGGAGGACAGGGATGCTTTCTCGGACTTTGTACGAGCACTGAAGGCACAGCTTGCGTCGGAAAAGCAGCAGCTGCTGCTTGCCCTGCCGCCGAAAACCTGTCGGGGACAGACCGGACTGCTCTGCGAAGCGCATGATTTCCGGGTGCTCGGCAGGAACGCGGATCTTTGTGTGCTGAAAAATGCTTCGGTCGCGCTTGGTGCGCCGTCCGCGCTCGCGGATATCGGCAGAATGAATGAGACGGTACGGTATGCGGTCAGCGAAATCCCGGCGAAAAAGCTGCTTTGCAGCCTGCCGGCAGTCGGTCTCCAATGGGCGCTTCCGTGGCATCGGGGACAGCGTGCCCGTCCGCTTGCCGGGGCGCAGGCCGCAGAGCAGGCCGTGCAGGTCGGCGCGCCTGTCCGTTATGATGAAGCGGCACAGGCGCCGCACTATAATTTCTGGCGAGGCGGCACGGAGCAGGAGGTTTGGTTTGAGGATGCGCGGTCGTACCGCGCGAAATGTGCGCTGGCAGCGGAATACCGTCTTGGGGGTGTTGCCGTACCAGAGGCAGCACAGTGGTATTCACAGCTGTGGGGCATTCTTTGAAAAATTTTCACCGACTGCTGACGGTATACCCTCTCGGGACGGGGGCAAAAGGGGCAGGGAAGCCTTTGTTCCCCCCTCACAGGGGTAACAAGTGATTCCTGGGATACCCCGGCAGGTCATCGTGTTTACGATGCCTGCCGGGGTTCCGCTGTGTCCTGGGTTTGCGGTGCTTCCATATAAACCACTCGTTGAACAGATTTTTGAACGGCATGAGGTCGTTGCTCTCGCTGCTGTCGGTGTCCACATTGTCATTGATGGCGATGTAGCGGACGCCGAACATGGGGAAACGTTCCTCGATGTAGAGTCCCGTGTGAAGTTGATTTCTACCGAGGCGACTGAGATCCTTGGTCACAATGATCCCGATCTCGCCGTTTTCCATGTCTGAGATCATCTGCTGGAACGCCGGTCTTTGGAAGTTTCCTCCCGAAAAACAGCGTGGTGAATACCCCGGAATCAAAAGCTCCTGCAAAAGATTTAAGGTCAAGAGTGTGCAATAGACACCCTCGCCGTCCAACCTTGGGTGTCTTATTGACACCCAAAGCGAAAAAATCGGCAGACAGACCCTTGTAAAGTCTGTCTGCCGATGGTAACATGCCGCAAATCGAAGAAGGAGGCATGGAACATGATGGCTGCTGTTTTATCATTGGGACTGGCGCTGCTGGGAGGGATCATCTGTCTGGCGCAGACGCTGCGGCTGTCCGTACCGCGGCTGTACGGGGCATTGGTTATCACAGTATTCCGCCCGTGGTATCTGGCTCATATCGCTCTGGCGGACGGGATTTTCTTTGCTCTGGTGGGTCTCGCGGCGCTTTCATGGGTGGTGACGCTGATTCGAGCGGTGCGGGAGATGATCTGGTAAGTAAGGTTTGACAAGATGGGTCTGACCGGGTTCGGTAATTTCCCCGCACCGGGTTTTATATGCTCACTTCCCGGCAATGCTGCCGAGAAGTTCCCGCCCGCAGGCGGCATGGGGGACTGAGGTTTACCCCAGCAAGCAGTATTTTGACATCAAAATGCGATGCTTGCAACTGCGTCAGGAGCTTGAGCGCAGCGCCCAGACGATAGGATTTAACACCGGGTTCCGAACCCCATGTTGCGTCCTCTGCGTTCAAGTTATAGGTCAAGCTGTATTGCTTGCGGGCATAGCTGATGGAAAACGTTCCGCCGTCCTCCGCACTGACGATGTAGCTCACCGTTTGGGGGATGTCATAGGTGTCGTTTTCCGCCTCCGCAATGCAAAGGTAATCGCCCGCCCGGATGGTAAGGCTTAGATAGGTGAGGACGCTTTGCCTCTCATAGCCCAGGGAGACATCCCGGCAGGAGAGCAGTTCAGTCGGTTCCATGGAAATCCTTATCTCTGACACAAAGCTCGCAAAGCCCGGTGAAGAGCGTGCCGCAGGGATCAATGTGAAAATGATGGTTCCGCTCCAAATGGTCATACAGTGCCTTTAGATGGGAGCAGTCCAGATGGCGGATGCGGCCGCAGCGGCTGCATTTGAGCAAAAAGCAGTCCCGGTGGCTGCCGCCGGCGCAGCTGCGAGACGGTGCTGTGATCCGGCACCCGGTCGAAGAGGTCGGGACCCAGGTACCAGCGCAGGGCGATGTCGGTCTGGATACGCCGCTCGATCTGCCTCTCCGACGGGATGCCGTACAGGAACCCCACCAGCAGGTACTTCACGATGATCACCGGGTTGATGGTCGGACAGCCGTATTTTTTGCTGTAAAGCGGGGCTGTTTCCTCGTACACAAACGACAAATCCAGCGCCGTCTCCAGCTTTCGGAGGAAGTGTTCCTGCGGCATTAAGTCCTCGATCGTTACCATGTGCATCGCCAGCTGCATCCCATCACCTCAGGTTGTTTTCCTCATTATAGCATTCCGCGAGGGCTGTTGCGAGACTTTGTCAACAGCGCCATATTGTATCGACTTTTCCGGTCGAATCCCGTCTAATAAGTAAAAGACACAGAGGAGGAAACCTACCTTTACGCAGTGGGCGCCACGGTGGAATCCGTGTTTACCAAGGCACCCAGGAGACAGCGGGGGGAGGTCCACCTTTTGGACGCGCTAGCGTAAACGCATTGCGCAAAGGCTTGTATTTGAATGTGGCGGAGGCCGTGACCGTGAAGAACGATTGCCTGCGAAAAGAACTGACCTCCGACGGCATCCATCTCCATACCGCGGAATGCGTGGAGTGGCGGGCATATCTGAAAGCGCATCCGGTGGAAAAGGGTCTCTGACAAGAGACTCTTTATTGACTTTTTCGACAGATTTTGGAGACGTGGTTCATGCACAATTGCTGAAAATAAGGCGGTGGCCTGACAATTTCTTGACAAGTGAATCGAAAAAAGATATAATGCGTTTGTACGAGAAGTACAGTTCCCCCTCGAGGGGAATTTACTTCGCCCTCGTTTTGGAACGATATTCCGCTGTGCGGAATATCTGAAAAAACGGGTGGAGACATGGGAGAAAAGAATAAAAACGAGGAGGAAAAAGCCCATGATCATGAAGTTCCTGAAAAAAATCCCCGCCGGTATGATGGTCGTGCCTATGCTGTTGGGCGCGTTCATCAATACTTTCTTCCCGCAGGTCACTGGAATCGGTTCCTTTACCACCGCAATCTTCACCAGCGCTGGTGCCAACGCGGCGATCGGTATTCAGCTGTTCTGCCTGGGTACGACCCTGCGATTCCGCGAGATCGGCGGCGTCGTCAAGCGCGGCGGCGTGCTGCTGATTGCCAAGTTCATCATCGGTGCCGCCATCGGTATCGGTGTGGGCAAGCTCTGCGGTCCCGAGGGCCTGCTGGGCCTGAGCGCGCTGGCCATCATCTCCGCTGTTACCAACTCCAATGGTTCTGTATACCTGGCCCTGATGAACAGCTACGGCGATACGGTTGACCAGGCCGCCATGCCTCTGCTGGCCATCAACGACGGCCCCATGCTCACCATGATCGCTATGGGCGCAGGCGGCCTTGCCGACATCCCGCTCATGGCTCTGGTTGCCGCCATCGGCCCCATCCTGGTGGGTATGATCCTGGGCAACATTGACAAGGATCTCTCTGACTTCCTGGCTCCCGCCGGCAGCATCCTGCTTCCCTTCGTGGGCTTCTGCTTGGGCTCCGGCATGAACCTGACCAACATCGCCAAGGGCGGTGTCCAGGGTATTTTGCTGGGCCTTATCACCTGCCTGATCGGCGGCGCCTTCATCATGCTGTGCGACAAATTTATCAGCCGCCGTCCCGGCTATGCCGGCTGGGCCGTTGCTACTACCGCAGGCAACGCCGTGGCTGTTCCCGCTGTCATTGCTGCCGCAGACGCCACCTGGGCTCCCTGGGCGGACATTGCGACCTCAGGTGGCCGCTTCCGCCATCCTGACCGCCATTCTGGTTCCCATCATCACTTCCTGGTGGGCCAAGAAGTATGGTTGTCCCAAGTTCCCCAAGGACGAGGCGCAGGCTGCTCTGTTTGCCAAGGACTGATTTTTAAAGAAGGCACTTGCTGAAAAGATAGAGGACTGAAAGGAGATTAATAACAATGCTGAATGCTATGATCGTTGAAGCGGCGAAGGACAACGTGATCGTTGCCATTGAGCCCATCGCCAAGGGTGATACCGTTACCTATAACTGTGCAGGCCAGGAAAAGAGCCTGACCGCTCTGGAGGATGTCACCATTTATCACAAGCTGGCTGCCTGCGACATTGCCAAGGGCCAGCCCATTGTCAAGTACGGCGAGCATATCGGCTTGGCTGCCCGCGATATCAAGGCCGGCGAGCATGTCCATTGCCACAATCTGGAAGAGCACCGGGAAAACCTGGATGCCAAAGGCTGAGAAAAGGAGGATTTCAATATGAATTTCTACGGTTATAAGCGTCCTGACGGCCGCGTTGGCGTGCGCAACAAGGTTTTGATTCTGCCTGCCAGCGTCTGCGCCTCCGATACCACTCGCATCATCTCTCAGCAGGTGGTGGGCAGCGTGACCTTCAACAACCAGCTGGGTTGCTCTCAGGTGGCTTCCGACCAGCAGTTCACCATGGATGTCATGGCCGGCTATGCCGCTAACCCCAATGTCTACGGCACGGTGGTGGTATCCCTGGGCTGCGAAAACTGCCAGATGGATCTGGTGGTGGAGGCCATTAAGGAACGCACC